>ERZ777003.176-NODE-176-length-132847-cov-59.633269_pt1 | contig 132847 bp, 115 predicted proteins | sample MGYA00374956_ERZ777003 | MGnify/ENA primary metagenome ERZ777003 (study PRJEB29302, sample SAMN06268252) | bioreactor metagenome | isolation source: Joint BioEnergy Institute, California, USA | place: USA:Joint BioEnergy Institute, California, USA | collected...
GTCCGCTTCGGTGTCCGGCACGGCGTCCGCTTCGGTGTCCGACTCGGTGTCCGACACGGTGGCCGACCATCACGTCCGGCCGGCGTCCGGCGCGGCGGGGAGACGTTCGGCGGCGGCGGTCCGCCCGCGGGCCGGCGGTTACCCGGGATGAGCTGGACAAACGTGAGGAAACGCGGCGGCATTCGCTAGCAGCGGACATTGCCGCGGATGTCGTCCGAATTGTCCGCTTGCTGACACTGTGTCAGAGTGATGGGTGATGCGAATGTGCAGGTCATCGCATATTTGGGCGGTTTCTTCCGATGCGTGATGTCCTGCCGTCGGCACGACGACACCCACGTTGTCCGTGTCCCTGATGGTGGGGCGGCGGCGCGGTAAGGGAAAGTATTCGCGGGGCCTCCGCACGCCCGCCGCCCCGGCCCGGACGGCCGGGCGGCACGGGTGTGAGGAGCCTCACGCGGCGCGGGTCGGGAGCCGGCGTCCACCCGTGGTGCGTCTTACCTGACGTCCCGTATTTCGGGATGACCGTGGCGTGAAGGATAGGGAGGTCTGACCTTCGGGGGAACGCTATGTGGCGCGGCGGATGTCGCGGACCGGGCGTAATGTGCGTTGTTCACATCGGCGCCCCACCGCGATAGGGGTGTGTCGACGGTGATGCATACCCGGTTTGCGTAGTTGCGGCGATGCTTGCAGCATGGGCGTGGCTTTCCTGTAACAATTGGCAAGGCCGCTAGGGTGAACACTTCATCGGGCATAAGCAGGACTGAAAGTACTCGGACTAGAGCGCGCCGGCCCGCAGGACAGGCGCGAGCGGAGGCGTGATGGCTCGCAGGTCGACCGTCCAGCAGGTCGCTGGCGACCACGAGCAGTCGGCGTACCCTTCGCCGGATCTTGACCTGGTGCCCCGGGGGCGTCGCGGGCGCCGGCTGCGCTGGAGCGGCAGCGGCGGCCGGTGGCTCGTCTGGATCGGACGGGCCGTGCTGTGGGCGTTGATCATCGTGATCCTGTTCAACGGGGTGCGGGCGCCGTTCGAAAGGTTCACTCAGGGGGAGCCCGCTCCGGCGGAGCCGACCGCCACGCCGGGCGCCGGGTTCCCCACCGAGCAGGCCGTCTCCTTCGCCAACCAGTTCGCCGCCGCCTACCTCAACTTCGACGCGGCCAACCCCGCCGTGCGCGCCCAGAAGCTCAAGCCGTTCCTGCCCGAAGCGGCCCACGACCAGTTCGGCTGGAACGGCTTCGGCCGCATGCAGGTCGTCGGCATCCAGCTCTCCCACGTCGAGGTGCAGGATGCCAACAACGGCGTGATCACGTTCATGGTGCACTCGGGGGAGCGCCGCTGGCTGTTCTCCGTCCCGGTGTACGCCAGGGACGGCCGGTTCGTGGTCTCCCAGCGTCCCGCCCTGCTTCCCGCCCCGGGGCCCGCGGAGCTGCCCCCGGCGCCGCAGACCGAGCAGGACGAGGCGACGGCGGCCGAGCTCACCCCGCAGCTCAAGGGCTTCTTCGAGGCGTTCGCGTCCGGTGATGCGGAGCAGCTGCGGCGGTACGTCGCCGCCGGCGTCGACATCCAGGGCTTCAACGGGGCGTTCACACTCGCCCAGCTCAAGCAGGTGATCGTGCCCCCGGGCGGCAACACGAGGTCGGTCACCGCGATCGTGGTGTGGGCGATCCCGGCGAGCACGCCGACCGCCGACCCCGCGGCCCAGCCCACGGACGCGCCGGTGGACCCGCCCGGCGCGCTCGAGCAGGCCTATCGGCTCACGGTGGAGAAGCAGGGTGACAAGTGGTTCGTCAAGGACGTCCGCGGTGCGAGCCGGGCCGTGGAGTGAGGCCGGTGGCCGGGCCGGTGGTCGTGACGGCCATGAGCAGGAGGACCCACATTGATCGTGCAGACCATGGTGCAGACGCTGGAAGGTCTTGCCACCCCGGCCCCGAGCCCCACCGGAGTGGACACCCAGGGCCTCGCCGATTTCCTGCGTGGCTTCTTCGGTCCGCTCTTCCTGGTGGTCGTCTCGGTCGTTGCGATTTTTTTCCTTTTTACCCGTGAAATCACCAGGTTCGTGCAATTCATCATTCTGGCGATCGGCATCGGCATTATTTTCTACGTACCCAACATCATCGAGGTGACGGCTCGGGCGATCGCGGGGGCGCTTGGCATCAGGTAGCCGGGATCGAGTAGCGGGAGAGGAGGGGGAACCAGGTGGATCTGCCTACATACACCAATATCTGGCGGATCGAGAAGCGGCTGTACAAGCTGTACGACCTTCGCCTGCCGATGCCGCTTCCGGTCGTCTGGATCGGTGTTTTTCTTGGGGTTTTGGCCGTCTGGACACTTCTTCTCCGGTTACTCCGCGTCCCTTTTGAGACCCCCTGGCACGTGCTCTATCTCGTGCCGCCCGGCGTGGTGACGTGGCTTTCCACCCGTCCGGTCATCGAGAACAAGCGGCTCACCGAGCTGCTCCAGTCGCAGCTCCGGTACCTGGGCGAGCCGCGTACCTGGTGCCGCATGGCCCCCGCGACGGAGCCGGACGAGATCCGGTTCGAGGCCCGCGTCTGGCGCCTGCCCCCGGAGGCCGCGCACGCCCTCGCGGCGAAGCGGGCGAAGCGCCGCGCCAAGGCGGAGGCGGCGGCCCGCAGGCGTTCTCGCGGCCGTGCGACCTCTCCGGCCACGGCCCCGGCGGCGTCTCCGGCGCCCTCCCCGGCGCGGGCGCTGCGGGGCCGCGCCGCGACCTCGGCCGCCCCGCCGCTCGCCATCGGGGCGGGCGAGCCCGCGACGCGGTCCGGGAACGGCACGCGGGCCCGGGCGGGCGCGCCGCTCGCGGAACCGGCCCTCCGGCCGCCGGAGCCGACGCCGGTCGCCGCCACCCCCGCCGTGTCGGGTGACGACGCCGCTGACCGCCACGTGGTGGGCGAGATCAACCCCGCCGTCGCGGCCGCGGCGGCCGCCGTCAGCGGCGCGCGCACCGAGGCGGTCGCGGCCGACGACGGCGCCACCGCCCGGCGTGACCGCGGCCGGGCACGCGCCGCCGAAGGCACCGCGGACCGGCGCGAGGCGAACGTCACCGCGGGCCGGTCCGATGACGCCAGGCGCGATGTGGACGAGCGCGTCGCCGTGGCGAGCGCGGGCACCGATGCCGCCCGGACCGCCGGCGACGGGACCGGCGCGGCGGACGCCGACCGGAAGGACGGCGCGGAGCGGCCGCTGCAGTGGGGCGACGTGACCACCCCGCCGTGGAGCCGCACCGCGGCCGCGGCGGACGAGACGACGGCCCCGGCGGAGGCGCGGGAGGACGACGACTCCGTCACGTCGCCGGGAGGCGGCGTGGTACGGCTGCTGCCCGTGCTGGGCACCGATGTCCGGGTGGCCCGCCGGAGGGCCGGGCGGGACCCCGCGGCATCCGGGTCCACGCCGGAGACGGGCGACAGGCCCGCCACGCCCGCGGGGCTCGGCGTCGAGGCCCTGCGCAGGCTGCGCCGCCTCGCCACCGGCGCCGAGCGCACGGCGGAGCACGGCCCGGCCGAGACGCCCACGACCCCGTCGCCCACCGCGGAGCCCTCGCCCGTGGCCGCGGAGGCGGCGCGTACCCCCGCGTGGCAGGCGGAGGCCGCACCGGACGGTGCGGCGGCGGCCCCGGCGACCGGCGGCCCGGACCGGCCCGCCGACGCCACGGCGGACGAGCCCGTCACCGCGGCGAGCACCGCGCCGAGCGGCGCCACCGCGGACGCCGCCGCGGCGCACGGCACGGCGGCCGGCGGCGCCGCGCCGACGGCCGCGCCGCCGCAGGACGCCCCACTGCCGGAGGCAGGCCGGCAGAGCGCCGTGGCCGAGGATGCCGCGGCGGACGACGACCTCGCCGAGGCGCGGCGGCAGCACCGCAAGGGCAGGCCGCCCCGGCGGAGCCGGCCGCCGCAGCGGCGCGGCCCGGCCACCCCGGTCACGATCCGGGCCGTGCCCGCCCCCGACCCCGCCGAGGCGACCAACCCGGCCGCGCCCGCCGTACCCGACCCGGCGGTCCGCCGGTTCCCCGAGCCCAAGGTGCGCCGGGTGGAGGCGGTGGTCGGCCGCGACACCTCCGGCGGCTGGCGACGGCTCGCCCAGGTCGTGGTCGGCGTGGGCACCGGCCGCACCGACGGCAGCGAGATCGACGAGGCCCGCGCCCGGTCGGCGATCAGCACGAGCAAGCGCATCGTCGTGCTCGGCTGCACCGGCGGCGCCGGGCAGACCACCACCGCGCTCATGCTCGGCCACACCCTCGCCACCTACCGCGAGGACCGGGTGCTCGCCGTGGACGCCAACACCGGCCCGCGCACCCTGTCCCACATGATCGCGGCCGAGTCGCCGGAGACGCTCACCTCGCTGCTCGAGGGCCTCGACGAGGTGAGCGGCTACCTGAGCATGCGCGCCTACACCACCCGCTGCGCCTCCGGCCTGGAGGTGATCGCCGCCGACACCGACGAGCACGCCACGCAGCGGCTCGCCGACCGGTCGATCCTCTCCGACCAGCGGCTCGCCGAGGCGGTCCGCATGCTCGACCGGCACTACAAGCTGATCCTGATCGACCCGGCCGCGGCCGTGGCCGCCCGCGTCCTGCCGTACGCCGACCAGCTCATCCTGGTCGCCCCGGCGAGCGCGGACGCCCCGGACGCGATCGCGATGACCTACGACTGGCTCGACGGCCACGGCTGCAGCGACCTGCGCCGCCGCGCGGTGCTCGTGGTGAACGGCGTGAGCCGCCGCAGCCAGGAGGACGTCGAGCAGGCCGAGAGCGTGGCGAGCGGCCGGTGCCGGGCGATCGTGCGGGTGCCGTGGGACGAGGAGCTCGCCCCCGGCGGCACCGAGCCGCTCGAGCTCGGCCACCTGCGGGCCGCGACCCGGCGCGCGTACACGGCGCTCGCCGGCGTGGTGGCGAGCGGGCTCGGCGCGGAGCGGCTGCGGGACCGCGCGGCACGGGCGGCGAACGAGGACCGATGACGCGGCGAGAGAAGTGGTGAACCGGTGACCAGGGCGTCGAGGGCACGAAGCAGGCTGGCCGTACGGTATTTCGACGACCGCATCCTCCTCACCGACACGGCGGCCTGGGCGTACTTCCGGCTGCCGACGGTGAGCTACGAGTTCGTCACCGCCGAGGAGCGCGAGGCGCTCGCCAACAACATCACGATCGCGCTCGCCGCGATCCGCATGCCGGACGCCGAGGTGCACCTGCGGGTCGCGCACCGCGCCTACCCGGCGGCCGAGTGGGCGATGCAGCTCAACGAGACCTCCGACCAGGGGCCGGGCTGGCGCGAGTACCTCGAGGAGATGTACCGCCACGTGTGGGCGAAGGACTTCTGGACCAAGGAGGTCTACCTCGGGGTACGGCTCGGCCAGCGCGGCGCCCAGCTCGGCACCGGCTTCCTCGCCCAGCTGTTCGGCGCGTACCGGCGCGGCGAGCGGATCCTCGGCCTCGAGGACGACCACGTGCCGGAGCGGGAGATCGACCGGTGGACCGACGCGGCCGAGCGGCTCGGCCGCGCCCTCGCCTCCAGCGCGCTGCACGCCCGGCACGCCACCGCCACCGAGATCGCCTGGCTGTTCCAGCACGCGGTCCACGGCTCGATCGGCGACCCGCCGCCCCCGGCGTCGCGGTCCCGCGGCTGGGGCCGGGGCGAGATCGAGATGCTCGTCGAGGGCCAGATCCACAACGGCCGGTCCATGCTGTGCGTGGAGCAGCCCGCGGGCGAGTCGTACGTGGCGCACCTGTCGTTCGCCCGCTTCCCCGACCTCATGCCGTTCCCGGACGGCGAGCCGTGGCTGCACTTCGCCGACCAGCTGCCGTTCCCGGTCGAGGTGTCGAGCCGGATGCGGCTGGTGCCGCCGGTGCGGGCGAGCCGCGACGTGGCGCGCAAGCTCGCGCACGCCCGGGACATGGACATCCACATCCGGGAGGCGGGCGCGGAGGCGCCGCTCGCGCTCGCCGAGCAGATCGACGCCGCCCGCATGCTCGAGCACGGCATCACCAAGGAGCGGCTGCCGTTCGTGTACGGCTGGCACCGGCTGATCGTGTCCGCGCCCACCGAGGAGATCTGCCGCCAGCGCATCGAGGCGGTGATCGAGCACTACCGCGACATGGGCATCGACGTGGTGAACTCCACCGGCGACCAGTGGTCGCTGTTCTGCGAGTCGCTGCCCGGCGACCGGGTGCGGGTGAACGCCTACGCCCAGCGGCAGCCGCTGCGCACGATCGCGGGCGGCATGGCCACGGCCACGGTGGAGCTCGGCGACCGGCCGGAGGAGGGCGGCTGGGTCGGGCCGTACATCGGGGAGACGCTCGGCCGGGCGCGGTCGATCGTGCACTTCGACCCGCTCGTCGCGGCGGTGCGCAACCGCCCCACGGCGATCGCGATCACCGGCGAGCCGGGCGGGGGTAAGACGACTCTGGCCCTGCTCCTCATCTATCAAATGGCGCTCCGAGGTGTCACCATCGCGGTGATCGACCCGAAAGGAGACGCCGAGTCGCTCGTGCGATTGCTGCAGAGGCGTGGCCGCAAGGCGCGCGTCGTCCCGCTGGGGTCGGCCGCGCCGGGCCTGCTCGACCCGTTCTCCTTCGGCGACGATCTCGCCACGAAGAAGACGATGGCGACCGAGACGCTGCGGCTGCTGCTGCCGCGCATGTCCGAGGAGCGCGAGTCGGCGATGATCCAGGCGGTGGCCGCGGTGGCGAACGGCCCGTCGCCGTCGCTCGGCAAGGTCGTGGAGCACCTCGAGCGGTCCGGCGACCCGGCGTCGAAGAACCTCGGCGCGGTGCTGCGCTCGATGTCCGAGATGCACCTCGCCCGGCTGTGCTTCGACCCGTCGGGCGGGGAGCGGTTCGAGACCGCCGGGTGGACCACGGTGTTCACCCTCGGCGGGCTCACCCTGCCGGACGTCACCACGAACCGCGACGACTACAGCTACGAGCAGCGGCTCTCGGTCGCGCTGCTCTACCTCGTGGCGCAGTTCGCCCGCGGGCTGATGAACGGCCTCGACCGGCGCCTGCCCAAGGCGATCTTCCTCGACGAGGCGTGGGCGATCACCTCCACGCCCGAGGGCGCCAAGCTCGTGCCCGAGGTGAGCCGCATGGGCCGGTCCCGCAACACCGCGCTCGTGCTGGTCTCGCAGAACGCCGGCGACCTGCTCAACGAGCAGGTGACGAACTGCCTGTCGTCGGTGTTCGCGTTCCGCTCCACCGAGCGGGTCGAGGTGGAGAACGTGATGGCGCTGCTCGGCGTGGAGCCGACCGAGGAGCACAAGGCCGTGCTGCGGTCGCTCGGCAACGGCGAGTGCATCTTCCGGGACCTCGACGGCCGCGCCGGCCGCATCGGGGTCGACCTGATCTCCGACGAGCTGCTGCGGTGGCTCGACACGAATCCGACGCATGACAAGCCCGTCGGCGAGGCCGACGATCCGCACGGCGGTGCGGACGTCACGGACGCTCGTCTCGGCGGCGTGCAAGGCGGGGGCACCGGCGGTTCGGGGGCGGTGACGCAGGAGGTGCGGTCATGAGGGTTCCCGTACGGGAACGGCGTAACCGGGTGGGCGGCACGGCGGGCACCGCGGCGAGGGCGCGCGAACCGGTACGGCGGCGCAGGCGGCTGGTGCGGCGGGTCGCGCTCGCGCTCGTCGCCGCGATCGGCCTCGCGCTGGCGCCGCTCGCCTTCCCGAACTCGGCGGCGGTCGCCGCGCCGTGCGACATGTCCGGGGATCTCACCCCGGCGGTGGTCGGCAGCGGCGTGGACGGCCTGATCAAGCCGCCCCCGGCGACGATCGCCGCCCCGGAGCCCGAGGGCGGGGCCGGCGACCCGTCGGGCACCGGGCCGCAGCAGGGCTCGGCCGGCCGACCCGAGCCGAAGACCAACTACGAGCGGTACGGCATGGCCGGCCAGTTCTGGCACACCTACGACCTCGGCTGCACCGACATGGGCGCGGTGCTCGGCAACGCCTGGGCCAACACGATCTTCTCCACCGCCAAGGCGCTCAACCGGCTCACCATCACCACCTACCAGGCCGCCGCCACCGAGGGGCCGCTGCGGGCGATCAAGGACGTGGTGGACGACATCGTCACCAACCTCGCCAACGCCCTGTACTGGCCGTACCTGCGGGTGATCGTCATCCTCGCGGCGATCTGGCTCGCCTGGTACGGGCTGATCCGCAAGCGGGCGACCGTCACCACCGAGGGCGTCATCTGGATGGTGTGCGCGGTCACCGTCGCGGTCTGGTTCTTCAGCCGCCCGGGCGACTTCACCGGCATGGGCACCACGGTCACCGACAAGACCGGCGAGATCGTCACCTCGGCGTTCGCCGGGCTGCCCGGCGCGGCGGGCTCCTCCTGCCTGCCGCTGAAGGGCCAGGAGGGGCCGGACGCGGTGCCCGCGTCCTACGACGGGGTGTCCGTGGTGGACCGCAACGCCGACCAGCTCTGGTCGACGTTCGTGTGCAAGCCGTGGCTGATGGGCGTGTTCGGCACCGCCGACCCGTCGACCACCCAGGTGAAGACCCTCGGCGCGAAGCTGCTCGACATCCAGGCGATCGACGTGCAGGAGCAGGGCGCGCAGCCGCAGAACTCGGCGGCGCACCAGGCCCGGTACGTCGAGGAGATCGTCACCCCGATGCGGAACACCCCGACGTTCTTCCTGTTCCAGGGCAAGGACTGGACGTCGCGGCTCGGCATCGCGTTCGGCGCGCTCGTCGCCGCGGTGGTCGCGGGGCTGCTGATCTTCCTCGTCGCGGTGTCGCTGCTCGTGCTCAAGATCGGCTTCTTGATCCTGCTCATCCTCGGGCCGGTCTTCCTGCTCATCGGCGTGCATCCGGGCACCGGGCGGATCATCGCGATGCGCTGGCTGGAGATGCTCATCGGCACGCTGCTGCGGCAGGCCCTGCTCGCGCTGCTGCTCGGCGTGCTCGTGTACGGCTACGCGCTGATCATGTCAACCGGGCTGCCGTGGGGCATGCAGATCACGTTCATGGCGCTGCTCACCATCGCCACGTTCTTCTACCGGCGGCCGTTCCAGCACCTGTTCGCCTCGATGGACGGGCACACGATCACCACGCGGGTGCTCGGCGAGGCGGCCACCGCCCCGACCCTGTCGCGGGCCGCGGCGGTGCTGCCGCCGGTCATGGGCTACCGGGTCGGCCGGTGGACGCTGCGCCGCGCCGAGCCGCTCATCTCGGCGGCGGCGCGCGGCCACGCGGCCGGGTCGGCCGCGGCCGCGGCGGCCACCGGGGTGGCCCAGGGCCGGGTACGCGCCGAGGAGGGCGCGGCGGCCGGCGCGGCGGCCGGGGTCCGGGTGGCCGAGGGCGGACGGCCCGCGCCGCTGGAGACCGAGGCGGCCGGGCGGCGCAGGCTCGCCGGGGCCGCGCCGCGGACCGGGTCGGCCCCGCCGCTGCGGCTGTCCGGCGGCTCGGGCGGCGCCACGGCGTCCGGCACCGGCGCGGCGACGCGGGTGACCCGTACGGCGGCGACCCGCGCCACCGAGGGCGGCTCGTCGCGCCTCGGCGGCTGGTTCAGCGGGTCCGGCGGCGGCTGGGCGTCGCACCGGCCCTCCGGCGGGTCGTCCCGGTCCTCCGGGAACGGCTCCGGCGGCGGAGGCTGGTTCGGCGGGCGGTCCCGCGGCTCGTCCGGCGGCTGGTTCGGTGGCGGCTCGCGCGGCTCCGGCGGCGGGCGGGCGCGTACGTCGTCGTCCGGCGGCGGTGGGCTGTTCGGCGGCGGGGGCTCGGCGGCGCCGCGCCGTACCGCGGCCACCGTGCACGAGAGCGGGCCGTGGGCGCGCAACGGGTCGCGGTCCGAGCCGCCGCCGCTGTGGCTGCCGAGCCGTACCGAGGAGGACACCGGGCCGTTCTGGCTGCGTCCGGCGAAGCGGGACTCCGACGACTAGGGACCGGCCGCGATGTCGCAGGGTATCGACGGCAGGAGGGTCGTCTTCGCCGCCGTGGTCGCCGTGCTCGCGGCCCTCGGCGTCTACCTGCTGGTCGCCCCCGACCCGCAGGACGGCGAGGCGGGGCCGGCCGGCACCCCGGCGGCGGGCAGCGGGGAGGGCACGGCGGCGCCGCGCCCCTCCGGCTCGGCCGTACCCTCCGGCGCGGCCTCGGTGAACCCGCAGGAGTTCGACATCTACGCCTACCTGCCGTGGTCGCGGGAGCAGCTCGCGGCCTCGGCGGACGTGGCGCGGCGGTTCCTCGCCCAGTACGCCACCCATCGGCACGACGAGGACCCGATCAGCTACGCGGAACGGCTGAAGTCGTTCACCACCACCGAGCTCGCCACCTCGCTCACCCGCACGGTCACCGACCCGCGGCGGGTGGAGCAGGAGCGGGCCGACCAGGTGGTCTCCGAGGGCACCGCGCGGATCCGGCAGATCCGCACGTTCGGGGAGAGCTCCATCACCTGGGTGGGCACCGCGACCGAGCGCATCACCGCGGCGAGCGGGCGGCGGGAGGTGGTCCAGGAGTACGCGGTGACAACGATCCAGGTCGGCGACGCCTGGAAGGTCTACGACTTCAACCTCGCCGAGGCCGGGCAGGAGGGCGACGCCGCCGGTCCGGCCTCCGGCGGCTCCGGCGGTGAGGAGCGGGCGGAATGACCGTCGGCGGCATGGGCTCCGGCCGCTCCCGGGGCCACCTGCTCATCGTCGTGCTCGCCCTCTCCGGGCTGCTGCTGGTGGTGCTCGTCGTCGCGCCGATGCTGCTCACCACGTTCACCCTGCCGTTCGGCGGCCTCGGCTTCGGCGCGGACTGCGCCGAGGCCGCCGCCGACCGCGAGGACCTCTCGAAGACCGCGCGGGACGACATCCCCGAGGACTACCTGAAGCTGTACAAGGAGCACGGGGCGCGGATCGGCGTGCAGTGGAACGTGCTCGCCGCGATCGGCAAACGCGAGACCGACCACGGCCGCTCCACGCTGCCCGGGGTGCGCAGCGGCACCAACTACGCCGGGGCGGCCGGGCCGATGCAGTTCCTCATCAGCACCTGGGGCGGCAAGCCGCAGATCGACGTGCGGTCGGAGAAGTTCAACGGGTACGCCTCGGACGGCGACGGCGACGGCGTCGCCGACGTGTACAACCCGGCCGACGCGATCCTCGGCGCGGCGAAGATGCTCAAGCGCAACGGCGCCCCCGACGACCTGCGGCGCGCGATCTTCGCCTACAACCACGCCACCTGGTACGTCGACCAGGTGCTCGAGATCGCCCGGCGGTACGCGGCCTCCGGCGAGGTGGGGACGCTGCCGGAGTCGAACCCGCTGTGCGACCCGGCGTTCGTGACCGGCGTGCAGAGCCGCCTCGTGGCGAAGATCCTCGAGTACGCGCTCGCCCAGCGCGGCAAGCCGTACCGGTGGGGCGGCACCGGGCCGGACGCGTACGACTGCTCCGGCATCGTCTACATGGCCTACCGGCACGCCGGGCTGTCGATCCCGCGCACCACGTTCGGCCAGTGGCCGTTCGGGGTGCGCATCCAGCCGGGCGAGGAGCAGCCCGGCGACCTGGTGTTCTTCAACACCGGTCCGGGCACCCGGCCGGACAGCCCGGGGCACGTCGGGCTCGTGGTCGCGCCGGGCAAGATGATCGAGGCGCGGTGCACGAATTGCGGGCCGATCAAGGTGACCACGTACCGGGACCGGCCGGCCCTGGTCGGCTTCACCCGGCCGCTGGAGAACCCCGACGTGAAGGAGCAGGTGCGGCGCCTCGGCCTCGCCTGAGGCCGTCCCCTTCCGGCCCGGTTCCGGCATTCGCCGGCCGTGCCGTACCAGGGGATCCATTGCGCCCGGCGGCATATGCCGCGCATACGAAAGGTAACGGCTGCCCATCGGCCACAATGCGGTCGTTCGCCGGTCGCCGCGGTCCTTTAGGGTCTTCTTTCATGGGCATAGTGGTGGGGGCCGCGATCATCTCGGACGGCAGGCTGCTCGCCGCGCAGCGTGCCGCGCCCGCGGAGCTCGCCGGGGGGTGGGAGTTCCCCGGCGGCAAGGTGCACGGCGGGGAGACCGACGAGGAGGCGCTCATCCGGGAGTGCCAGGAGGAGCTCGGCGTCGTGGTCGCGCTCGGCGAGCGGATCGGCGGCGACTGGCCGCTCGGCGACGACATGGTGCTGCGGGTGTGGTTCGCCACGGTCGTCGCGGGCACGCCCGTCGCCCGGGAGCACCTGGCGCTGCGCTGGCTCGCCCCGGACGAGCTGTTCGACGTGTCCTGGCTGCCCGGTGACCTGCCCGTGGTACGGCGGGTGCGGCAGATGCTGCCTGACCTGCTCGGCCTGAGCGAATGAACCGGGCGTTTAGGCACAAGACGACCCGGTGTGACCTGGGTGAATGACGCCGCGAATAGGACGCGCCACGAATTGCGGCAAAGCGCCTGACTGGGCATGTTGACGACTCGTGGCGCGATTTCTACTTTGCAGTTGCTTTCCCAAACTAGTATTCCTCTGACCCGAATTGCGAAGCGAGGACGGCGGAGGCGTGGCGGTGATCCGATCCACCCGAATGACGGCGGTGACCGCCGTCGTGGCCTCGCTCGGCCTGACGGGTGCGGTGCTGCTCGCGGCCGCCCCCGTGTTCGCGGCGAAGGCGTCGAGCCGGGCCGCCGCGGCCCCCACCGCCCCCGGCTTCACCGAGCCGGGCACGGACCGCATCGAGCCCGCCCAGCCCACGGTCGACGTCACCATGACCGTCACGGTGACGGCGCAGCCGACCGCGACCGCCGACCCGGTGGTGACGATCACCACCACGGTCACCCCGGCGCCGACGGTGACCCGGACCAGGACCGTGCGCCCGTCACCGGCCGCGCCGAGCGACCCGCCGACCGTGCCGCCCGCCTCCCAGCAGCCCGTCCTGCCCACGCAGGCGCCGATCGAGACCCCCGACTCGCCGCCGGACACGGCCACCGGCGCGGAGACCGAGCCGCCGATCACGTTGCCGTCGGCGTCCCCGTCGCCGGAGCAGACGCAGAGCGCCACGCCGGTCGACACCTCCACCGAGTTCACCGAGCCCACGCCGGACGCGGTGGCGATCGAGATCCGGAACGCCTCGCCGGAGTACGACGAGATCGGGGTGAGCCGGCAGCTCGCCGTGCCCGGCATCCTGCTCGTGCTGCTGGTGATCTTCGCGGTGTTCCTGGTGCAGAGCCGGCTGCAGCGCATGGCGCACGCGGCGGTGCGCGGCGGCAAGGGCGCCGCGTCCGGCGGGACCGCGGCGAGCCCGCCGTACCCGATCGCGCCCGCCTACGCGCCGGTCATCGGGTTCGTCCCGGTGCAGCCGATCGTGATGCAGCCGGGCTACTTCGGCTATCCGCCCGGGTACGTCGATCCGAGCACCGGCCTCGCCTACCCCGCCGCGCCGGTCGGGCCGATGCCGCCCGGCGCGGCCCCGCAGACCTTCCCGCAGGCGCCCGCGCAGCCCGGCGCCGGGTACCCGGGCCAGGGCGCGCCCCAGGCGGGCCAGGCTGCGTCCTGGCAGCCCCAGGCGAACGTCCCGCAGTCCCACCCGGCCGCCCCGCCCGCGACCGGCTCGGTGTGGCCCCCGGCGGCGGGCACGACGGCGGGTACGGCGCCCGCGCCCGGCTCCGACGCGGCCTCCGGCGGCTGGTTCACCCCGCGCGCCCGGACGGCCGACGGGGGAGCGGGGCAGGCCGATCCCGACGCCGAGGCCACCTCGGTGCTGTTCGGCCGCCCGCGGCCCGCGCGGGCGCTCGAGCCCGGCCCCTCCGCGTCGATCCCCGGCCCGCCGGTGGAGACGGTGTCGATCGAGCGCCTCGGCCCCGACGGACGGCCGATCGGCCGCGCGGACGACCAGGAGTCCGGCGAGCCGGCCTCCGGCGCGGAGAAGGACGCTGAGGGCAGGCGCCGCGGCCGCCACGCCAAGCCCTGACCGGCCCGCGCCCCTCCGGCGTACGGCCCGGCCCTCGCATCCCCTCGCGCACGCCGTACGCGCGACCCTCCGGCAAAGGGAACGGGCGCGGACCCTCGTGACGAGGATCCGCGCCCGTGATACGCGTGGCGGTCCGGGCGGCGTCAGCGGCCTGCCTTCTCCGTCTTCTCCGAGCGCCGGAAGATCTTGTTGCCGAGCCAGACGAGCGGGTCGTAGCGGCGGTCCACGACACGCTCCTTCATCGGGATCAGCGCGTTGTCAGTGATCTTGATGTGCTCGGGGCAGACCTCGGTGCAGCACTTGGTGATGTTGCAGAAGCCCAGGCCGTGCACGTCCTGCGCGAGGTCCTTGCGGTCCTCGACGTCGTAGGGGTGCATGTCCAGCTCCGCGATCCGCATGAGGAAACGCGGGCCCGCGAAGCTGGGCTTGTTCTCCTCGTGGTCGCGGATCACGTGGCAGACGTTGTTGCACATGAAGCATTCGATGCACTTGCGGAACTCCTGCGAGCGGTCCACATCGACCTGCTGCATGCGCATCTCGCCCGGCTTGACGTCCTTCGGCGGCGTGAAGGACGGGATCTGCCGCGCCTTCTCGTAGTTGAACGAGACGTCGGTGACCAGGTCCTTGATCACCGGGAACGTCCGCATCGGCGTGACGGTGATCGTCTCGTCCTGGGAGAAGGTGGACATCCGGGTCATACAGCCGAGGCGCGGCTTGCCGTTGATCTCCATGGCACAGGAGCCGCACTTGCCCGCCTTGCAGTTCCACCGCACGGCGAGGTCGGGCGCCTGGGTGGCCTGCAGCCGGTGCAGGACGTCGAGGACGACCTCGCCCTCGTTCACCTCGACGGTGTAGTCCTCCAGCCTGCCCTCGCCGCCCTCGCCACGCCAGACGCGGAACTTCGCCTTGTAGCTCATCTCAGCCCTTCTTCCCCGCCACGGCGTCGTAGTGTGCCAGCTCTTCGTCGGTGAGGTACTTGCTCAGCTCTTCCCGGTCGAACAGGGTGAGCAGGTCGTCCCGCATGAGCGGCTGGGGCTGCTCCTCGACCGCGACCGAGCCGTCGTCGGCGAGGGAGCAGACAAGCAGCTTGCGCCGCCACTCGGGCGACATCGCCGGGAAGTCGTCGCGGGTGTGGCCACCGCGGCTCTCCTCACGGAGGAGGGCCGCCTTGCCCACGCACTCGGAGACGAGCAGCATGTTCCGCAGGTCGAGGGCGAGGTGCCAGCCGGGGTTGTAGATCCGGCCGCCCTCGGCGCCACAGTTCGCCGCGCGCTCCTTGAGCTTCGCGATGATCTCGAGCGCCTCGGTGATCTCGCCGGCCTTGCGGATGATGCCGACGAGGTCGTTCATCGTGCGCTGCAGCTCGGCGTGCACCTCGTACGGGTTCTCGCCGCCCTTGCGCTCCAGCGGCGCCAGGGCCTCGGCCTCGGCCCGCCGTACCTCGTCGGCGGAGACCTTGGGCCGGGTCTTCAGCGCGTCGACGTACGCGGCCGCGCCGGCGCCCGCCCGGCGGCCGAACACCAGCAGGTCGGACAGCGAGTTGCCGCCGAGCCGGTTGGAGCCGTGCATGCCGCCCGCGACCTCGCCGGCCGCGAACAGGCCGGGCACGGAGGCCGCCGCGGTGTCGGCGTCGACCTCCACGCCACCCATGATGTAGTGGCAGGTCGGGCCGACCTCCATCGGCTCCTTGGTGATGTCGACGTCCGCCAGCTCCTTGAACTGGTGGTACATCGACGGCAGCTTCCGCTTGATCACCTCGGGGGCGAGCCGGGTGGACACGTCGAGGAAGACGCCGCCGTGCGGGCTGCCGCGGCCGGCCTTCACCTCGGCGTTGATCGCGCGGGCGACCTCGTCACGCGGCAGCAGCTCGGGCGGACGGCGGTTGTTCTGCTGGTCGGTGTACCAGCGGTCCGCCTCCTCCTCGGTGGTGGCGTACTTGTCCTTGAACACCTCGGGGATGTAGTTGAACATGAACCGCTTCCCCTCGGAGTTCCGGAGCACGCCACCGTCACCGCGCACCGACTCGGTGACGAGGATGCCGCGCACCGACGGGGGCCAGACCATCCCGGTGGGGTGGAACTGGATGAACTCCATGTTGATGAGGTTCGCGCCCGCGCGCAGCGCCAGCGCGTGACCGTCACCGGTGTACTCCCAGGAGTTCGAGGTGACGCGGTAGGACTTGCCGATGCCGCCGGTGGCGAGCACCACCGCCGGGGCCTCGAAGACGACGAACTTACCGGTCTCCCGCCAGTAGCCGAACGCGCCGGCGATCGCGCCCTTCGGCCCGAACGCGGGGTTGTCGTCCTTGAGCAGCGTGGTGATCGTGCACTCGGCGAAGACCTTGATGAAGGCCTCGGGGTCGCCGTGCACGCGCTCGTCCTCCTGCTGCAGCGCCACCACCCGCTGCTGCAGGGTACGGATCAGCTCAAGGCCGGTACGGTCACCGACGTGGGCGAGCCGGGGGTACTCGTGACCGCCGAAGTTCCGCTGGCTGATCTTGCCGTCCGGCGTGCGGTCGAAGAGCGCACCCCACATCTCGAGCTCCCAGACGCGGTCCGGGGCCTCCTTGGCGTGCAGCTCGGCCATCCTCCAGTTGTTGAGGAACTTGCCGCCGCGCATGGTGTCGCGGAAGTGCACCTGCCAGTTGTCGTTGGGGTTGACGTTGCCCATCGCCGCGGCCGCGCCGCCCTCGGCCATGACCGTGTGCGCCTTGCCGAACAGCGACTTGCACACGATCGCCGTACGCTTGCCCTCCTGCCGGGCCTCGATCGCGGCGCGCAGGCCGGCACCGCCGGCGCCGATGACGACGACGTCATATTGGTGACGTTCGATATCCATGTCTTCAGTTCCCTACGCGAACGGAAAATCGATGATGCCTTTTGCGACGAGGCGCACGTACAGGTCGGCCACGATCACCGAGACCAGCGAGGCCCAGGCGAGCTGCTGGTGCTTGGCGTTCAGCTTGGAGATGTAGGTCCAGGCCTTGTAGCGCAGGGGGTGCCTGGAGAAATGGTTGAGCCGCCCGGCGACGATGTGGCGGCAGGAGTGGCAGGAGATCGTGTACAGGACGATGAGGGCGGCGTTCACCACCAGGATGACCGTCCCCAGCCCGATGTGACCCCAGTTCCCGTTCTCGTCACGGAACGCCAGGATCGCGTCGAGGGTGAGGATGGCACCGATGAGGAGCGCCACGTACCAGAAGTAGCGGTGGATGTTCTGGATGATGAGCGGGAACCGGCGCTCACCGGTGTACTTCCGGTGCGGCTCGTTCACCGCGCAGGCCGGCGGCGACAGCCAGAACGACCGGTAGTAGGCCTTGCGGTAGTAGTAACAGGTGAGACGGAAGCCGCCGGGGAAGGCGAGAATCAGCAGAGCCGGTGGCAGTACCCACCAGTCCCCGACCGGGGCCCACCCGAAAAGACGCGCGCCCTCCGGGCAGCTTGAGGCCAGGCAGGGCGAGGAGAACGGTGCGATGTACGGCTCGGCGAAGTAGTCGGGGTCGAAGGCCGCCCAGAGGCCGTACACGACGAAGCCCGTCAGGCCTAGGAAGGTGGCCAGTGGTCCCAGCCACCAGCGATCGGTCCGGAGGGTACGTGCGCGGATCTGGGCGCGGTGCTTCCGTTGCGTCGTGGGTTCTCTGGCCGGGGGCCCGGCCACCATCTGGGTCATCGGCGACCTCTCCACCTCCCCGGGACCTCACTCCGCTATGAGTGGTCCTGGTGAGTTTTTACTGAATGCCTTGTCATCGTCGCGGACCGCACAGCCTACTCGGCACGCGACTTGGTGGGGCATACGTTACGACGCCCGTTCCCCTCGTAGTGCAGAGGGGGTTCACCTAGGTGCAGCGCTTCATGTGATTTCGGTCACGTCGGACACGGCGCCGCCGGGGGTGGCCGAGGGCCGTCGCCCGGGGCGAGGTGACCTGCCGATCGTGACGCGGAAGGCGTCAATCCGGCGTTCTACCTGGTTGAACCGGTCGAAGTCTACCGGCCCCGGAGGGTTGGAGTTCGCATGCGGGCCACCGCCGCGGCGCGTGGGCCGCGTCACTCTCACGTGGCCAGAATCACAATCAGAATCCGATTCTAGCGAACTGTGCGCCCGCATCGCAGAACGGTTCTTGCGTGACACGTGCGGATCAAGGAAAATTCGCCGGTTCGCGGCCCCGCGAGGGTGCGACGCGAGTGACGGGAGAGCCGCCCCGGCACTGCCGGGGCGGCGGATCCCGGTGCTCGGGGCCACGGCGGCACGGCCGGGTGACGCCGCCGTGCCCGCGTGAGCCTCAGGTGGTGGCGAGGGCGACGGTCGGGGAGAGGCGCGCGGCGCGCATCGCCGGGTAGATGCCCGCGAGCGTGCCGATCAGCAGGGTGGCGCCGACGGCCCCGGCGAGCGCCCACGGCGGCACCACCGGCGGCCAGTCCCGTAGCAGCGCGAACGCGACCGTGGCGACCGCGCCCAGCACCGCCCCCGCCACGCCGCCGAGCATGGACAGCAGCAGCGACTCCGCGAGGAACTGCACGCGGATCTGCCCCCGGGTCGCCCCCAGCGACCGGCGCAGCCCGATCTCCCTGCGGCGCTCCAGCACCGAGATGACCATCGTGTTGGCCACGCCGACGCCGCCGACGAGCAGCGCCACCGCGCCGAGCCCGAGCAGCAGGTTGGTGAACGCGCCCGCCGCGGCGGCCCGCGCCGCGAGCGCGTCGGACGGGCGGCTCACCTCCACCTCCTCGGGGTTCTCCGGGTTCACCGTGCGCGGCAGCACCGCGCGCACGGCCTCCACCGCCTCCTCGGCCGACCGCTCGTAAACGGTCGTCGGATGGCCGTCGAACCCCAGGTACCGTTTCGCGGCCGGGAAGCCGACGAGCGCCGACCGCTCGATCTCCTCGGCGAGCGGCATCGGGTTCAGCACGCCGATCACGGTGAACCAGCGCTCCCCGAGCCACACCCGCACGCCCGGCCGGGTGACGCCGAGCCGTTCGGCCGCCTTGTCGCCGAGCACCACGGCCGGCAGCCGCGCCGTGGCCGCGTTCAGCCAGGTGCCGCGCGCGACCGAGCCCTCCAGCGTGTCGAGCAGGTTGAGGTCGGCCGCCTGCACCATGATGCCGCCGGTGACGGCCTTGGGGATGTGGTCGGTACGGCGCACCGTCACGCCGTCCACCGCGCCGGTGGCCGAGGCCGTGTACACCGGCCCGATGCGGGCCACCATCGCGACCGCGTTCTCCGGCAGCTTCGCCTCCGCGCCGAACACGGTCTGCCCGGCGGTGACCGTGAGCAGGTTCGTGCCGAGCCGGTCGAGCTGCCGCAGCAGCTCCTCACGCGAGGAGGACGAGATGCCGATCACCGCCACCATGGTGGCGATGCCGATCGCGATGCCCAGCGCGGAGAGGATCACCCGCGCGGGCCTGGCCCGCAGCCCGGCCGCGCCCACCCGCAGCACGTCGCGCAGGCCGAGCCGCGCGGGCGACAGGGACCGGGCGGGTTCCGGCGGAGTCCGGGTCCCCTCCGGCCGGGCGCCTTCGGGCAGGGTTCGGGCACCGGTCATGGCGCCGCTCCTTCCACGGTGTGCCCTGTTCCGGCGGCCCCGGCCGCGGCCCGCGCCGGACCGCCCTTGGTGATCTCCGCCGGGGCGCGGCGGCCGGTGCCCGGGCCGTCGTCGGCGACGACGCGGCCGTCGCGCACCCGGACCCGCCGCGGGCACCACTCGGCGATCTCGTTGTCGTGCGTGATCACCGCGATCGTGGTCCCCGAGGCGTGCAGGTCCCGCAGCACCCGCAGCACCTCGGCGCCCGCCGCGGAGTCGAGGTTGCCGGTCGGCTCGTCCGCCAGCAGCAGCGGCGGATCCCCCACCACCGCGCGGGCCACCGCCACCCGCTGCTGCTCACCCCCCGACAACTGGTGCGGCCGATGCCCGAGCCGGTGCCCCAGCCCCACCCGCTCCAGCGCCACCGCCGCCCGCTCCCGCCGCACGCGGCGCGGCACGCCCGCGTACAGCAGGCCGTCGGCCACGTTGTCGAGCGCCGTGACGCCGGGCGCGAGGTGGAACTGCTGGAAGACGAAGCCCAGGTAGCGGGCGCGCAGCGCGGACAGCCGCCGGTCGGACAGCGTGGCGACGTCGTACCCGGCGATGCGCACCGTCCCGCCGGTGGGCCGGTCCAGGGTGCCGATCAGATGGAGCAGCGTGGACTTGCCCGACCCGGACGGCCCGACGATCGCCACGAGCTCGCCCGCCTCGATCGTCAGATCCACGCCGCGCAGCGCCTGGACGTGCCCGTTGTAGACCTTGGTCACCGCACGCAGCTCGACGATGACGTCCCCGGGCCCGGGTACGGCGTCGCGCGGGGGACCCGGGCGGGCCGCCGTCCGCGGCCCGCGATCGCAGGCGTTCCCGGTCATGACTCCGGCACCCCAACCCGCATGCCCTCGCGCAGGCCCGGCCCCTCGATCTGCACCCGGCCGCCGCCGAACGCGCCGATCCGCACGGGCACGACGCGGGTGGCGCCGCCCTCGACGACCTCGACGCCGAAGCCGCCCTCGCGCAGCGCGAGCAGCGCCTCGATCGGGACCGTCAGCACGTTCCTCACGCGCTCGCTCACCAGCTCGACCTCGACGGGCGCCCGGTCCAGCCGGGTCTTCGGCCGCCGGCTCAGCGTGATCTCCACGTCGATCACGGTCTCGCCGTCCTCCTCGTCGCGCCCGACGGTCCGGGCCACGGTGCCGACCGAGGAGATCGTGCCGCGCACGCGCTCGCCGCCGGGCAGCTCGACCGTGACCTTGTCGCCCTTCTTCACCAGGTGCTGGTCGCCGGTGTCGAGGCTCACCCGCACCACGCGGTCGGTGCCGGTGACGGTGAGCGCGGGCCGGCCCGGGGTGATCCGGTCGCCGACCGCCACCTTCGCCTCGGCGACGCGCGCCGCCCCCGGCAGGAAGACCACCTGGGCCGCGTCGACGCGGCCGGTCTCGGGCAGGCCCCGGTCCTCCTGCCACTTCAGCACGGCGAGGTGGGTGGCCCGGCTGAAGTGGTCGTCGACGGTCAAATCGTCGCCGTACCCGAGCGCCTTGAGGTTGCGCTCGAGCTGGGTGACGTCCGGCCCGTCCGAGACGCCCCAGTACAGCGGCCGGTAGAGCGGCAGGCTGCCGTACATGAGCACGACCGGCCTGCGGTCCACCCGCAGCAGCGGGCGGCCGCGCCGGATCACCGCGCCCTCCTCGGGCACCCAGGTCACCGTGCCGGAGGCGTGGCTCGCTACCTGCCGCTCGTCGGCGTAGGTGAGCGCGCCGTCCAGGGTCTTGGTGTCCACCAGGTCCCGCCGCTCGATCGGCGCGGTCGCGGGTACGGCCGCCGCCGGGGTGGGCGACCCGGCGCCGCCCCCGGCCGACCCCGTCACCGCGAGGCCGGCCCCGGCGGCGAGGGCGAGCAGGACGGCGCCCGCGACGGCGAGCGTCCTTTTCCTCACGGCCCCTCCCCGAGACCGGGCGCGAGGTGACGGCAGGCCTTCTGCGCCTCCGCGGCCTTCGCCTCCTGGTCCTTTCTGATGTGCAGCCGGATCGGCTCACCCGGCCGCGGGTCGGGCATGTCGATGCCGTGCTCGCGCATGCACTGCGCGTACTTCACCATCTCGTCGTACCGCTGCTGGTCGATGGGGCCCCTGCCGTCGCGGACCCCCTGCTGCATCAGGTGCTCGCACTCCTTGAGCGCCCGCTCCGTCTTGGCCTCCTCGCCCTCGCGCCGGGTGATGCGGATGCGGCCGTCGATCGGGTCCGGCATGTCGACGCCGTGCTCGCGCATGCACTGGGCGAACTTCAGCGCCGCCTCCTCGCGGTCCGCCGGGGCCGCCGGCGACGCCGAGCCGCCGGGAGCGGTGGCCGCCGCGGGGGTGCCGGCGCTCGCGACGCCGTCCCCGGCCTGCCCCGTGGCCTCGCCGCATCCGGCCAGCGTCAGGCCGGCGAGGGCCAGCGCGGCGACGGCCGGCCGGGGTGCGCTCATGCGTGATCTCGTGCGTGATCTCATGGGGATTCGCTCCTCTCCGGTCGCGGGCACTCGCCCGGACGGGAGCAACTTCAGCGGCGGCCGCGCTAAACACGGATAAGCCGGAGATCGCGAATCGGGGGTCGCGGCTTACCCGCTCTTAACACCCTCCGGTCCACCGTGACTGAGCACGGGAGGACTGGTATGCGGGTGCTCATCGTGGAGGACGAGGAACAGCTCGCCGACGCGATCGCGCGCGGCCTGCGGCTGCACTCGATCGCCGTGGACGTCGCCTACGACGGCCAGGACGCGCTGGAACTCGCCTCTTACGTCGACTACGACGTCGTCGTGCTCGATCGCGACCTGCCGGAGGTGCACGGCGACGAGGTGTGCCGGGAGCTGGCCGCCGCCGGGGCGGCCCCCCGGATCCTCATGCTCACCGCGGCCGGGCGGGTCCGGGACCGGGTGGCCGGGCTGGAGCTGGGGGCCGACGACTACCTGGTGAAGCCGTTCGCGTTCGCCGAGCTGGTGGCGCGGGTGCGCACCCTCGGCCGGCGCTCGCCGCGGGCCGTGCCGGACGTGCTCGAGCGGTGCGGCATCCGGCTCGACCCGGCCCGCCGTACCGTGACCAGGGACGGGCGGCGGATCACGCTCACCCGCAAGGAGTTCGACCTGCTGCACGAGCTGATGCGCGCGCGGGGCGACCTGGTGCCCGTCGCCGAGCTGCGCAGACGCGTCTGGGACGAGTTCGCCGACCCGGGCAGCGGGGTGCTGCGGGTCACCGTCACCTCGCTGCGCCGGAAGCTCGGACCGCCCCCGCTGATCGAGAACGTGCCCGGCCGGGGGTACCGGCTGTGACCGCCCCCGGCCTGCTCGGGCGGATACGGCGGGAGCGTCCCCGGGACGTCCCCGGGCCCGTGGGACGATCCGCCGCCGGAGGGCCGCCGCCCGCCGGCCGGGTGCCGCTGTGGCACCGGCTGGGCCTGCGCGCGCGGCTCACCCTGCTGTACGGCGTGCTGTTCTTCGTGGCCGGATCGACGCTGCTGTGGATCAGCTACCTGCTCGTCGCCCGGGCGCTCGGCCAGCGGCTCGTGGTCAAGGTCGGCACGGTGCGGCTGCCCCCCTCGACGCCGGCCCCGGCGGTGAGCCCGACCCCGGTGGAGGAGGGACCGCCGCCGGAGTACGCGCAGGAGGTGGCCGCCGCCTACCAGGAGCGGGCCGAGGTGGTGCTCGACGAGGTGCTGCGCTACTCGGTGCTCGTGATGATCGTCGTCGGCGTGGTGGCGCTGGCGTTCGGCCACCTCGTGGCGGACCGGGCGCTGCGCCCGCTCAACCGGGTCACCGAGACGGCCGAGCGGCTGTCGGAGAGCACGCTGCACGAGCGCATCGCGCTGCGCGGGCCGAACGACGAGGTGAAGCGGCTCGCCGACACCTTCGACGCGATGCTCGACCGGCTGCACCGGGTGTTCGACGCGCAGCGCCGGTTCATCGCCAACGCCTCGCACGAGCTGCGCACCCCGCTGGCGATCAACCGTACGGTGCTCGAGGTGTCGCTGGAGGACCCCGAGGCCTCGCCGGACCTGAAGGCGATGGCCCGCGCGCTGCTCGCCACCAACGCCCGCTACGAGCGGCCGATCGAGGGACTGCTGCTGCTCGCCCAGTCCGAGCAGGAGCCGGCGGTGCGCCGCGCGGTGGACCTGCGGCCGGTCGTGCTGTCCGTGCTCGAACAGCTCGACATGCAGCCCCGCAGACGGCAGGTGACCGTGCACCGGGATCTTGCGCCGGCGGTCGCGCAGGGGGATCCGCTGCTGCTGGAACGCTGCGTGTACAACCTGCTGGAGAACGCGGTGAAGTACAACGTGCGCGGGGGAGACGTGTGGGTGACGGTGCGCGCGGCGGGGGTCCGCGACGGCGCCGCGCCGGGTGCCGGGTCCGGCGCGCCCGGCGAGGGCGGCGAGGTGGTGGTGTCGGTGCAGAACACCGGCCCGCTGGTGTCCCCGCACGAGGTGGACGACCTGTTCGAGCCGTTCCACCGCACGCAGGGGGAGCGGGTGCGCTCGGCGCACGGGGCCGGTCTCGGCCTGTCGATCGTGCGCGCCATCGTGACCGTGCACGGCGGGTCGGTCGAGGCGCGGGCCCGGCCCGAGGGCGGCCTCGCCGTCACCGTGCGCCTGCCGTCCTCCTGACCCGCTCAGCCGAGCTCCTCGATGACCTCGCGGCGGAGGGCGGCGAGGTCGAGGCCCGACTCGGCGATGACGCGGGCGCCGAGGCCGTCGCGTTCGCGGATCAGGCCGAGCAGCACGTGGCCGTCGCCGATGTGGTTGTGCTTGAGCGCGATCGCCTCGCGCAGCGAGAGCTCCAGCACCTTCTTCGCCCGGCCGGTGAACGGGACGTGGCCGAGCGCGGACCGCCTGCTCCGGGCGGGCCGGTCGAGGGCGCCGGGGCCGAACGCGGCCTCCACCTTCTCCCGGACCGCGTTCAGGTCGATGCCGATCTCGCTGAGCAGCTCGGCGTCGAGATCCCGGTCCTGCCCGCTCAGCCGCCGCACGGCCTCGACCGCGGCCTCGTGGCCGAGCCCGTGCCGGATGAGGGTACGGCCGGCGAGGGTGTCCGGCATGGTGAGCATCGCGAGCAGGAGGTGCTCGGTCCCGATGTGCCCGTGGCCGAGCCTGCGGGACTCCGCCTGGGCGGCGGTGGTGAGCTGCCGGGCCTGCTTCGTGAATCGCTCGAACATCGTCAGTCGTCCCCTCGTGATCTGAAGAGTCCGCGCTTGGCGGCGTACTTCTTGTGCACCGCCTGCCGGGTCACGCCCAGCAGGTTCGCGATCTCCTGCCAGGTCCAGCCCTGTTCGCGCGCGTTGCGCACCTGAAGTTCCTCGAGCCGGTCGGCGAGCTCCCGCAGCGCGCGTACGGCCCGCAGGCCGATGGCCGGATCCCGGCTGCTCGCGTCCGCGGCGACCTTGGTGGTGTCCGTCATGGTGTCAACCTTAGTTGCCTCGCCGAAGCTGTCAACCCTGGTTGACGTCTCAGGCTGTGAAACACCCCGAGGCGGGCGCCGCGGCGCTTGTTACGGTGGCCGTGCGAAAGGAGGCGCGGACCATGACGGCGCGCGGGGTCTACACCCACGGTCACCACGAGTCGGTACTGCGGTCACACCGCTGGCGCACCGCCGAGAACTCGGCGGCCTACCTGCTGCCATACCTCACCCCGGGGATGCGGCTGCTCGACGTCGGCTGCGGACCCGGCACGATCACCGCCGACCTCGCCGCGATCGTCGCCCCCGGCACGGTGACGGCCCTGGAGGCGACCGAGGACGCGCTCGACCTCGCCAGGGCGGAGGCCGCGGCCCGCGGCCGGGCGAACATCGAGTTCGCGGTCGGCGACGCGCACGCGCTCGGCCTCCCCGACGACGCCTTCGACGCGGTCCACGCCCACCAGGTGCTCCAGCACCTCGCCGACCCGGTGCAGGCGCTGCGCGAGATGCGCCGGGTGTGCCGGCCCGGCGGCGTGGTCGCGGTGCGGGACTGCGACTACGCCGGCATGATCTGGTACCCGGAGCTCCCCGGGCTGGCGGAGTGGGCGGAGCTCAACGCGCGGGTGGTGCGCGGCAACGGCGGCGAGCCGGACGCGGGCCGCCGCCTGCTCTCCTGGGCGCGGGCCGCCGGGTTCACCGAGATCACGCCCACCGCCTCGGTGTGGTGCTTCGCCACCCCGGAGGACCGGGCCTGGTGGGGCGGACTGTGGGCGGACCGCGTCCGCGCCTCCGCGTTCGCCGGCCACGCCCACCGGCACGGCGCCACCGACGCCGACCTGGAGCGCATCGCGGCCGCCTGGCGGGAGTGGGCCGCCGCGGAGGACGGCTGGATCGCCATCCCCCACGGCGAGATCGTCTGCCGCGCCTGAGCGGCGGCTCAGGAGGCGTCCGGCGCGGGCACGCCGAGCGCCCGGCGCAGGAAGTCGACCTGCAGCAGCAGGAGGTTCTCCGCCACGACCTCCTGCGGGGTCATGTGGGTGACCCCGGACAGCGGCAGCACGGTGTGCGGGCGGCCCGCGGCGAGCAGCGCCGACGACAGCCGCAGGGTGTGCGCGGCGACCACGTTGTCGTCGGCGAGCCCGTGGATGAGCATGAGCGGGCGGGTCAGCTTCTCCGCGTCCGCGATGATCGAGGACCGCTCGTAGGCGTCCGGGTGCTCGTCCGGGTGGCCGAGGTAGCGCTCGGTGTAGCCGGTGTCGTACAGCCGCCAGTCGGTGACCGGCGCGCCCGCGATCGCCGCGTGGAACACGTCGGGGCGGCGCAGCACGGCGAGCGCGGCGAGGAAGCCGCCGAACGACCAGCCGCGGATCGCGACCCGGTCGAGGTCGAGGTCGTCGGGGTACCGCCGGGCCACGTCGTGCAGCGCGTCCACCTGGTCCTCGAGCACCGGCGTGGCGAGGTCGAGGTGGACCGCCCGCTCGAACGCCGGGCCCCGGCCGGGCGTGCCCCGGCCGTCGGTGACGATCACCGCGAACCCCTGCTCGGCGAACCACTGCGACACCAGGAAGACCCCCTGCGCGGCGAGCACCCGCTGCGCGTGCGGCCCGCCGTACGGGTCCATGAGGACCGGCAGCCGGGCCGAGCCGGGCCTGTGCCAGGAGGGGAGCAGCAGCGCGGTGGCGAGCTCCCGCTCACCCGCGCGCAGCAGCGACACCCGCAGGTCGAGGCCGGGACGCTCGGCGAGCGAGGCGATCGGTACGGCGGGCCGCTCCGGCGCGTGCACCCGCGCGTGTACCCAGACTGTGACGCCCTCCTGGTCGAGCGACTGCCGGGACACGAGCACGGTGCCGCCCGCGAGCCGCCCGGTGTGCACGCCGGGCCCCTCCGGGCTCACCCGCGCCACGTCGCCCCGCGGCGACCAGGTGTAGAGGTGGATCGAGGCAGGGTCGTCCTCGCTCGCCCGGAACAGCACGGTGTCGCCGTCCACGTCGCAGACCCCGCGCACCTGCAGCCCGGGCGGGGTGACCGCGCGGTCCCCGGCGAACAGCCGGTTCGTGTCGCCGTCGGCGGCGATCCACACCGGCGTGCCGTCCGGCAGGAACGCGGGCACGCCCGCGTGCACGTCCACCCACGCCGGGTCGGTGTCCTCGCGCAGCAGCGTGGTCGCGCCGGTCGCCGGGTCCACCCGCCACAGCCGGATCGTCCGCTGGTCCCGCGGCATGGTCACGATGACCGGGCCCTGCCGGCCCCACCGCGCGTTCGCCAGGTACTCGTCCTCGAACGGCACCGCCACCCGGGAGCCGTCGAGGCCGATCACGAACAGGCCGACCTCGGCGTTCGCGGTGCCGGCCGCCGGGTAGGCCATCGCCGTGGGCTCGCGGTCCGGGTTCGCCGGGTCGGCGATGTGCCAGCGGGTCACCGGCGCGTCGTCGGCGCGCTCGACGAGCAGCGCGGTGCCGTCCGGCGACCACCAGTAGCCGCGGAACCGGCTCAGCTCCTCGGCCGCGATGAACTCGGCGAGGCCGTACGTGACCGTCTCCGCCTCCGGCTCGGCGAGCGCGCGGTCCTCGCCGGTGGCGAGGTCGATCACGTGCAGCGCGCCGCCGGTGACGTACGCGACGCGGCCACCGTCCGGGGAGAGGCGCGGGTCCACGACCGGCCCGGCCGTCTCCAGGCGGCGCACCTCGGCCGCCCCGTCGCCGCGCAGGTCCGCCAGGTAGAGCGCGCCGGAGAGGGCGAAGACCGCGGCGGTCACCGCGCGGTCGGTGGCGTAGGCGACGATGCCGCCCGCCTGCTCCCGGGCGCGCTCGCGGCGGGCGCGCTCCTCGGGCGGCAGGTCCTCCTCGGCCGGGCCGAGCCGCCGCGGGTCGACGAGCAGCCGCTCCGCCCCGGTGGCGACGTCGAGCTCCCACAGGCACGTCACCGGGTCGGTGCCGGAGGCGGTGCGCAGGAAGACGACGCGGTCGCCGTTCGGGCTGAGCGTGAAGTCGCGCGGCACCCCGAGGGTGAACCGGCGGGTCCGGGCGTGCAGGCGTGGAAAGCTCTGGGTCATGGACACCAATCCTGCCAGTGCCGATACGCTCGAAACATGAGTGATCGGCGGTTACTTCTCGTGCACGCCCACCCCGACGACGAGAGCATCACCACCGGCGCGACGATCGCCAAGTACGCCGCGGAGGGCGCGCACGTCACGCTGGTCACGTGCACCCTCGGCGAGGAGGGGGAGATCATCCCGCCCGAGCTGGCGCACCTCGCCGCCGACCGGGAGGACCGGCTCGGCGAGCACCGCATCGGCGAGCTCGCCGCGGCGTGCGCCGCGCTCGGCGTGCGGGATCACCGGTTCCTCGGCGGGCCCGGCCGGTGGCGGGACTCCGGCATGATGGGCGCCGCCTCGAACGACCACCCGCGCTGCTTCTGGCGGGCGGACGTGGACGAGGCCGCCGGGGAGCTCGTGAAGATCATCCGTGAGGTGCGGCCGCAGGTGCTCGTCACCTACGACGAGAACGGGTTCTACGGGCACCCCGACCACATCCAGGCGCACCGGGTGGCCTGGCGGGCGTTCCACCTCGCCGCCGACCCGGCGTACGGCGAGGGCGAGCCGTGGCCGATCGCGAAGTTCTACCACACCGCGCTGCCGCGCTCGGTGATCAAGCGCATGGCGGACGACCTGCGGCGCAGCGACGTGGGGTTCCTCCCGGCCGACGCGGTCGACGAGCCGTCGTACGGCTGCGCGGACGAGGACGTGACCACCGAGATCGACGCGCGGGAGCACGTCGCGGCGAAGCTCGCCGCGCTGCGTGCGCACGCCACCCAGGTCACGGTGCGGGGGCGGTGGTTCGCGCTGTCGAACAACATCGGCCAGGAGGCCCTCGGGGTGGAGTACTTCATCCTCCGGGCCGGGGTGCGCGGGCCGGCCGGCGTCGGCGCGCCGTACGAGACCGGCGGGCTCGGCGAGCCGTACGACCGGGAGGACGATCTGTTCGCCGGGGTCGACCAAGGATGACGGATGCGCGACATGCCTGCTGAGCCGGGGGAGGGGCGCGGCACGGCCGAGCGGGCCACCCCGCCGGGGGCGGCCGAGCCCGCCGTCGCCGGCGCCGGGAACGCGGGAGGCGCCGGAGACGCGGCGGGGACCGCGCCGGAGCCGCCGGACCGCCCGGCGGACGCGGAGGACGGGAACGGCCGGGAAGGCCAGGATCCGCCGGGGGAGGGCGAGCCGGACTCCGCGGCCGAGGAGATCGGCCAGGCGATGCTCACCGGGGCCACCTACGGGGTGCTGTTCGTGCTCGGGGTGTTCCTCGGCATCGTCGGCGCGCTGGAGCACTCCTGGTACCTCACCGGCGGCTTCCCGGCGGTCGCGATCGGCTGGCTCGCCGTGCTGTTCGCGGTGCCGTACGCGATGGCCCGGCTGATGGGCACCCGCCTCGCCGCGGTGATGGTCGCGGTCGGCTGGGGGATGATCTCGGCGGTGCTCGCGGTGCACCGCGCCGAGGGCGACCTCGTCATCGCGGGCACGCTGCCCGGCTACGTCTACCTGTACGGCGGCATGGTGGCGGTCGCGGTCGCCGTGGTGCTCGCGCCGTCCTCGTCGAACGGGTCGTGGCTGCTCACCCCGCGGTTCGGCGCCCCGCCGCCGGACCGGGACACCGGGCGGCCGGACTAGGCGGCCCCGGGCTTTCCCGCCGGCCCGCGGGCGCGGACAATCGAGCCATGGGCGCCTGGCTCCGGATCCGGCAGGTGGTGAACCTCCTCAACCTGTCCACGCCGCTCGGCCTGCTCATCGCCGTCGTGGGCCGGGCGCGGATCCGGCGCGGCGCGTACGGGCTCATCCTCGCCTGCGGCTTCCGCATCCCGACGATGGCCGGGGCGTTCACGGTCGGGAACGTGGTGCTGACCGGCCGGGACGAGGGCTACCTCACCGGCCGGCTGCTGGCGCACGAGTCGCGGCACGCCACCCAGTACGCCTGGTGCCTCGGCCTGCCGATGATCGTGCTCTACCTGCTCGCCTCGGCCGTCTCCATCGCGGTCTGCGGCAACCCCGGCTCGTGGAACGTGTTCGAGCGCCGCGCGAACCTCGCCGACGGCGGCTACCGGGACGTCCCCCCGTGGTGGCGGGCCGCGCGGCGGCGCGCGGGCGGCGACCCGGGCCGCGCCGCCGGGTGACCCGAACCACGGATCTGCGGGATTTTGCGGCCGATCTCCCGATGTGTGCGAAGACATTCTGAAAATCGGCTGAGCGACGCATGTTTTCCAGCGAGCGGGAATGATCAAGGTTGGGCGGCGCGCGTCCGGCGGCGTTCGTCCAGACCAGACAGCGCTACGAACAGGAGCGTCCATGTCGCAGACCGTTCGTCGTGGAAGCCTCGCCCCGGCCCCGCCCCGCGAACGGGGCCGGCCGTCGCACTTCAGGGACCGCCTCACCCACCCGGCGCCGGGTTTCCGGGAGGTCCTGCTGGTCGCCTGGTACGGGGCCCTGCGCCGGGAGAACGGGGACATCGACCGCATCCCCGTCAAACGCACCGGGCTGCCGCCGGTGACCGCGACCGACACCGCGGTCACCTGGGTCGGCCACGCCACCTACGTGCTGCGCATCGGCGGCCTGACCGTGCTCACCGACCCGGTCTGGTCGCAGCGCATCCCGGGCGTGCGCCCGCGGTTCACCCCGCCGGGCGTGGCGTGGAGCGACCTGCCGCCGGTGGACGCGATCGTGATCAGCCACAACCACTACGACCACCTCGACGCGCCCACGGTCCGCCGCCTGCCCCGGGATGTCGCCGTCTTCGTGCCGCTCGGGCTGCGCCGCTGGTTCACCCGCCGGGGCTTCGCCAACGTGACCGAGCTCGACTGGTGGGAGAGCGCCAAGCTCGGCGGGGTGACCTTCGCCTTCGTGCCCGCCCACCACTGGAGCCGCCGCGGCGTGTTCGACACCTGCCGCACCCTGTGGGGCGGCTGGGTCCTCGAGACCGAACGACACCGCGTCTACTTCGCCGGGGACACCGCCTACGGCCACCACTTCCGGGACATCGGCGACCGCCACCCGGGCATCGACCTCGCGCTCATGCCGGTCGGCGCGTACGAGCCGCGCCGGTACCTCAGCGGCGCGCACGTCGACCCGGCCGAGGCGGTGCAGGCCTGCCTCGACGTGGGCGCGCGGCGCATGGCGACGATGCACTGGGGCACGTTCGCGCTCTCCGCCGAGCCGCCGCTCGCCCCGGTCGAGGAGGCGCGCCGGGCGTGGGCCGCGCACGGCCGGGACCCGGCCGACCTGTGGGACCTCGCGGTCGGGGAGACCCGCCTGCTGCCCGGCTGACGCTCGCGACTCGGTCGCGGCTCAGTCGAGGACCACCTTCTGCCCCTCCGGGGTGTCGGCGACCTTCACGCCCATCTCGGCGAGCTCCTCGCGCAGCCGGTCGGACGTGGCCCAGTCGCGTGCCGCCCGGGCGCGCTCGCGCCGCTCGAGCAGCTCGGCCGCCCCCGGCGGGAGCGTGGGCGCGGCCCCGATGTCCCGGGACAGGTCGAGCCCGAACAGGTGGTCGAGCTCGAGGAAGGTCTCGAACCGGGACCCGGGCGGCACCGACTCGTCCCGCTCCAGCTCGCGCAGCACCCGCAGCGCCGCGGGCGTGTCGAGGTCGTCGTCGAGCGCGGCCTTCGCCCGCGCGGCGTACTCGGCCGCCATCGGCCGGCTGGGGTGCTCGGCCCACTCGGCCACCCGCCGCCGCCAGCGCCGCAGCGTGCGGTCGGCCGCGCGCAGCGTCTCCCAGGTGAGGTTCATCTGCTGCCGGTACCGGTGCTCCAGCATGGCGAGCCGTACCGCGAGCGGGTCGAGCCCGGCCTCGACGACGTCGCGCAGCAGCACCACGTTCCCGGTCTGCTTCGACATCTTGCGGCCGTCGAACAGCAGGTGCTCGCCGTGCACCCAGTGCGCCACCACCTCGTGGCCGGTCGCCGCGTTCGACTGCGCCCGCTCGTCCTCGTGGTGCGGGAAGCGCAGGTCGATGCCGCCGGTGTGCACGTCGAACCGGTCGCCGAGGTAGCGCAGCGACATCGCCGAGCACTCCACGTGCCAGCCGGGAAAGCCCCGCCCCCACGGGGAGTCCCAGGTGAGCTCCCGGTCCGAGCGCTTCCACAGCGCCCAGTCCGCGTGGAACCGCTTGCGCGGGTCGAGCGACTCGAACCGGTCCCCGCCCGGCTTGAGCGTGTCGAGCCGGTTGCCGGAGATCTCGCCGTAGGTGGGGAAGGACCGGGCGTCGAAATAGACCGACCCGTCCACGACGTACGCGTGGCCCTTCTCGAGCAGCCTGGCGATCAGCTCGATCATCAGGTCGATCGTCTCGGTCGCCCGGGGCGTGTACTCCGGCGGCCGGAGGTTGAGCGCGGCCGCGTCCGCCCGGAACGCCTCCTCGTAGAACCGGGCGATCTCGGTCGCCGAGCGGCCCTCGGCCCGCGCCTGCCGCAGGATCTTGTCCTCGCCCTGCGGGTCGATCTGCGCGTCGTCCACCAGGTGGCCGACGTCGGTGATGTTCTGGCAGACGATCGCCCGCAGCCCGTGCCGCTCGCAGACCCGCCGGATCATGTCCGACAGCAGGTACGACCGGAGGTTGCCGACGTGCGCGAACCGGTACACCGTGGGCCCGCAGGTGTACATGCGCAGCGTGCGCGCCCCCTCCGGGACGATCCGCTCCACCCGCCTGGCCTTCGTGTCGTACAGCCGCAGCATGCCTCGAGCGTAGACGACCGCCCCGCACCCGCCCAGGCACGCGCCGAGCGGCCCGCGGTACGGCGGGGCTCAGGCGGCGGTGGGGTCGAGGAAGGAGAGGATGTCGGTGTCGCCGCGCTCGCGCAGCACGGCGAGGATCTCCTCCTTCATCGTGCCCTCGGGCAGCCCGAGCCGGGCGCCGATCAGGCGCAGGCCCTCGGCCTCGGAGGCGACCGGGGCGGTGTACCCGATCAGGTGGAGGGCGCGGGCGAGCGGCGGGAGCTGCGGGGAGGCCGCGGGCAGGAACCGGGTGAGCAGCTCGCCGGCGTCGGAGACGGTGAGGAAGACGTGGTCGCCCTCCATCGCGTTGTACTCCTGCAGGATCGTCCGGATCGAGCCCACGGTCGGCCGGTCGGTCCAGGTGATCGGCACGTCGCCGCTCGGCGTGGTCGTGGTGACCCCGCCGCCGGGGGCGATGCCGAGGTGGGCGGCGAACCCGGCGGGCAGCGGGAAGCTCGCCCCGCGCAGGTGGTCGGCGGTGACGTCGATGCGGTGCCACCAGCGGCCGTCCCGGCTGCGGAAGCAGCGCACCGAGAGCGCGACGTCCTTGCGGGTCTGGTAGGGGTCCGGCTGCTCGACCCGGATCCACCCGGGCTGGGCGGTCTCGTAGCCGGGCGCGCCCGGGTAGCCGCGCCCGGCCGCCCCGGCCATGCCGTACCGGCCGGGCACCTCCGGGCCCGCGGGCGCGGCGGGCTGCTCGGCGGCGGACCGGTCCGCCTCGCGGGCGGCCATCTCCGGCATCTCGGGCACGCCCGCGTACTCCTCGCCGCCCCAGCGGCGCAGGCCGTACCGGTCGCGGTCGACGCGCAGGAACCGCTCGTCCGAGGCGAGCTGGTTGCGGATGCCGACGAGGCTGTAGTCCTCGCCGATGCGCCGCTGGATCTCCTCCGGGGTGAGCGGCTCGCCCGCCACGGCGAGCACGGCCTCGGCCTTGTCGCCCGCGCTGCGCGGCCAGGGCACCACGTGCCCGTCGAGGACGCGCAGGTTCGGCACCGAGGCGAGCCAGCGCTCGGCCACGTCCTCGCGGATGCCGAGCCGGGCGACGAGCGCGACCGCGTCGTCGAGCTTCACCGGGCCGTCGGTGAAGAGCTGCCGGGTCTTCTCCCGCAGCTCGTCCGCGCCGCCCGCGACCAGCCAGCCGTCCACCTGCTCGTACCCGGAGAGCAGGGTGCGCACGAACCGCCAGGCGGGCACGCCGAGCGTGCGCAGCTCGGTGCGGTGCCACGGCACCGCCGCGGCGAGGTCGTCGGCCGGTACGGCGGCGCCGAGCCGGCCGCGCAGCCAGTTGAGGTGCGCCACCAGCGGGGCCGCCTCCGGCCGGGTGAGCGACTCCTCGACGTGGTCGCGCAGGTCGCGCTCGATCTGCCGGATGCGCTCCCGGGTGACCGAGAACCGCTGGGCGAGCTCGTCGAGGGTGACCCGGTGCTCGGCGTACACCCGGTCCCGCGCGATCGAGAGCTGCCGCTCGTCGAGCCCGGCGAACAGCTCGTCGATGAGCTCGGGCAGCGGCCGGTCCGGGCGGGCGGCGGGCGCGTCGCCGGGGAGCCTGCCGGTCTCGGAGGCCATGAGCCGGTCGAGCACCTCGGAGAAGAGCCGCTGCACGGTCTCCCGGTCGCCGGGGGTGCGCAGGCTCTCCGCCGGATCGACGAACCTGAGCAGCGGCAGCACGTCACCGAGCGGGATATGCCCCCAGTTGGCGATGGCGAGGTCCGCGAGCCGGGCCGCCACCTGGGGGGTGCCGATCAGGGCGCAGGCGCGGTCGAGCGGGAGCGCCTGCCACCACGCGTCGGGCAGCCGCGGGTCGTTCGCGATCGGCTCCACCTGGCCGGGCGGGGTCCAGCGCAGGGGAGGCACGATGTCGCACAGGCTCAGGTTCATCGGTTCCAACCGGACACGGAATATGAATAAGAAATCATCAAATATCGGGAGATGTGCGGATTAGCGTAGGGGATCAGGGCGGCAGGAAGGGACTGGCCCGTCCCGTATAGGAAACGTAGAGCACCTCGCGCGTCCTCGTGCAGGCGGTGTAGAGCAGGCCCCGCTCACGTTGCAGGTCGTGGGCGCGGGCCGCGGCGTCCTCCTCGGCCGGGGTGAGCGCGTCCGGCGCGGGGACGACCCCGTCCGCCACCCCTATCACGGCGACCCGGGTGAGCTCCAGCCCTTTCATGCCGTGCAGGCTGGTGACCTTCACGTCGATGCCCGCCTCGCGCAGCGCGGCCCGCGCCGCCCGGACCAGCTCGGGCGAGCGCGCCGCCACCGCCACGTCCTCCGGCGCGACGCCCTCCGCGAGCCACTCGCGCACCTGCGCGACGAGCCCGGCGAGCTCGGCCTCGAGCGACACGTACCCGCGCACCACCGGCCGCTCGCCGCCACGGGTCGCCCGCAGCCCCTCGAACCCGGTGCTGCCCGCCACCAGCCCGTCGGCCGGGCCGCCGCCGCGCAGCCGTACCGCCCAGGTGAGGATCTCCCGGGGCACCCGGTAGCAGGTGCTCAGGTGGGCCCGGCGGGCCGGGATGCCCACGTCGTCGAGGGACACGTGGGTGTCGAACATGCGCTGGTGCGGGTCGCCCACCACGAAGACGTCGTCGGGCCCGGGCGGCACCGCGGCGCGCAGCAGCCGCCACTGCGCCGGGTGCAGGTCCTGCGCCTCGTCCACGATGAGATACCGGTACGGCTCGCGCCGCCGCCCGCCCGCCTCGAGCAGGTCGCCGGTGCTGCGGCCGAGCAGCAGTGACGCCTCGGCGGCGAGCTGGAGCAGGGTGCGCCGCCCGGTGGCGGCGAGCCGTGCCTGGAACTCCTCGATGCACGCCCACACCGTGCGGCGCTCGTCCGGGCCGATCTCCACGCCGCGGCCGGCGCGCGGGGCGGCGAGGTACTCGTCCAGGCCGCGCAGGTTCTGCGCGAGCACCACCTGCTCCCACTCGCGGGCGAGGAACGCCGGGCCGCGGCCGCAGCCCACCGCCGCGGCGGCCTGCCGCCACAGCTCGGCGAGCTCGCCCGGCTGGGCGAGCTTCGGCGGGCGGCCCTCGGCGTCGGTCACGATCCGGTGGGCCAGCCGGTCGATGTTCACCACCTCGACGCGGCGCCGTACCTCCTCGTCGTCGATGAGCAGGTCGAGCCGGGCGGACAGGTCGGCGGCGAGCCCCTGGGAGAAGGTGACGAACAGCACGGTGCCCTCGGCGCGCCGGGCGAGGTGGGCGGCCCGGTGCAGCGCGACGAGCGTCTTGCCGGTGCCCGCGCCGCCGGTGACGAGCACCGGCTCGGGGTAGCCGTCGCCGTGGGCGAGCCGGTGCTGCGGCGGGTCGAGGAAGGTGCACCACGCGGGCCGGGTGAGGATGCGCTCGAGCGTGGCCGGACCGGCGAAGGCGGCCCGGTCGGGGCTGCGGGCGAGCGCGGCGACGAAGTCGTCGGGGTCGATGTCGCCGGCGGGGACCGCCCGCCGGGCGTCGAGCGCGCGCCAGGCCGCGGCCATGCTGCCGCCGGCGGCGAGCACCGCGAGCGGGGCGTACTGGCTCTCCGGCAGCAGCGGCTCGGCCGCCGCGAGGTGGGACTCGGTGCTCATCAGCCGGACCAGCCGCAGCAGCCGCAGGTCGATGCCGAGGTGGAGCAGGTCGCCGTCGCACACGTGGGCGAGCAGCCGCCGGTCGGTGCCGGCCGCCGCGCGGCGCAGCGCCGGCTCGATCTCGTCGAGCGCCTCGGCGTCCCAGCTCTCCACCACCCCGATCGCGCTGTTCACCGTGTACCGGTGGCGGCGCGCGTACGTCCACGCCTGCTCGTCCGGCAGCACGGTGATGAACCAGTAGAGGTCGCCCACCCGCAGCGCCACCGCCCGCAGCCCGTCGGCGAGCCGTAACGTCACCACGCGGCGGTCCCGGGCGTGCCGTACCCGCTCGGGGACCGGGGCGTCGGGGGCGCCCGCGAGGAACCGGCGGACCGCGGCCAGGACGTCCTTGCGCGCCGGCCACGCCAGACCGTTCAGCTCCCTGGGGAACTCTGGGGAGATCGCGAGTCGCGGCACGGACACCTCGGCTGGGTGGTACGGGGTTCGGTGGGGGTGCGCGTCACGAGGGACGGGGTACGCCGGGTGGCTGCGCTACCGGGGTGGGGACATGGGTGGCTCGCGATGCGGGGCGGGGATCAGGGGGTGACCGGGGTGGCGAGCAGCGAGAGCAGGTCGCGGTCGCCCCGCTCGCGCAGCCGGCCGAGCAGGTCGGCGCGCGGCGTCGCGCCGTCCATGCCCACGCGCGTGGCGATGACCCGCAGCGCCTGGTCCATCGTGCCTCCCGGTGCGGTGTAGCCCACCAGCCGCAGCGCCTGGGCGGCCTTGTCGGCGCCGGCCACCGCGGGCAGGTGCCGGGCGCGCAGCATGCCGTCCTCGGTCACCGTGACGAACAGGTGCCCGCCCACCTGGGCGCCCGCCTCGATCAGCAGCGGGCGGATCGTCTCCAGCGCCGGGCGCGCCTGCCAGCTCAGCGTGAGCTCACCGGTGGCGCATCGCACGGTACGGCTCTCGCCGGGCTGCATGCCGAGGTAGGCGGCGAACCCGCTGGGGATCGCGCACGGCCCGCCCGCGAGGTGGTCCTCGGAGACGTCGATGCGGAACCACCAGCGCCCGTCCGGCTGCCTGAAGCAGCGCCGGGTGAGCGCGACGTCCTTCAGCCCCGCGCCGCCGTCGCCGCCGTCCCGGACCACCGGGCGCGACGGCGAGGAGACGAGGTCGAGCCGCGGCTCGCCGGACACGCTCGCCCCGGGCACCCGCTTCGGCAGCGGGTCGGCCCCGGCGGGCGCCGGGGCGGGCTCGGGCGCGGGGGCGTCCGGCACCGGCGGGCGGTCCGCCCACGGCATGGGCTCCGGCCCGGCCCCGTACGGCGGCCGCAGCGGCTTGGCCGGCCGGTCGCCGAGCGGATCGCCGAGCGGCGGCTCGGTTCCGGGGACCGGCTCGGGCTCCGGCCCGCGGTCCGGCACGGCCACGGCCGCGGGCGGGAAGGCGGGCTCGAGCGCGTCCGCGGGCAGCTCGCCCCGCCGCTCCGGCTCGGCGGGCGGCGCCTCGGGCTCGGCGGGTACGGCGGGCGCCGCCTCGGCCGCCTCGGGAAGCGGCTCGGCGGCCTCGGGCCGCTCGGCGGCGTCGGGTCCGGTGGCCTCCGGCCGGTCGGCGGCGTCCTGGCCGGCGGACTCCGGCTCGGGCCGCTCCGGCTCCGGCCGTACCTCGGCGTCCGGGCCGGCGGCCTCGGCCGGCTTGCCGCCCGGCCCCTCGATGCGCAGGCCGGGCACGCTCTCCAGCCACTCCTTCGCCACCTCGGCGTGGATGCCGAGCGAGGCGACGAGCCGGGTGGCCTGCGCCACGGTGGGCGGCCGCTCGGCGTCGAGGACGAGCCTGCGGGTCTTCTCCTGCAGCTCGGCGAGGTCACCGGTGACCAGCCAGTCGCCGGTGAGCCGGTGCTCGGGCAGCGTGGCGAGCACGAACTGCCACGCGGGCACGTCGAGGGAGCGCAGCTCGCGGGAGTGCCAGTCGGCGGCGGCGATCAGCCGCGACTTCGGCGCGGCCGCGCCCAGGGACTCGGCGACCGTCTCCAGGTGCCGCCGGTACGGCTCGGCCTCCGGCCCGGCGAGCCAGTCCGCGAGCCGCTGCCGCAGCCGCTCCTCCAGCTCCACGATGCGCTCGGTCGGCACCGCGAAGAGCTTGGCGAGCTGGTCCGCCTCGGAGGGCTGGTCGGTGAAGATCCGGTTCTGCGCCACCGCCCACGCCTGGTCGTCGAGGTCGGCGAAGGCCACATCGACGAGCGTGAACAGGTCCGACGGGTCGCGCCTGCGGGTGCCGGGCGCGGGGGTCGGGGACTCCTGGCCGGGCAGCTCCGCGGCGGGCGCGGACTCCACCGCGGACGCGGGCAGCGACGAGGAGGCCGGGGGGAACGCGGCGGGCCCGGCGGGCGGGAACATCGCCGGGGGCAGCGGCTCGGCCTGGCCCTGGCGCTCGGCCCGGCCGGCGGGCTCGGCCCGCTCCCCGGCCGTCCCGGGCCCCTCGGCGAGCCTGGCGAACACCGCGCCGAACAGGGCGGTGAGCATCGGGCGGGCCTTGATGAACGGCTGGTCGAGCAGCTCCCGGCCGGTGAGCGCGAGCAGCCCGGCCCACGACCCGGCCCGGTCGAGCGCGATCTCCACCTGCGGGTCGTCGGCGTCGTCGGGGCCGGCCACGTACAGCGCGGGCAGGATGTCGCCGATCGCGGCGGCGGGCCAGTGCTCGAGCGCGAGCTCGGTGAGCAGCTCGGCGAGCCGGTCGGCGGAGAGCACGGCGAGCACGCGGGCCATCGGCAGCGACCGCCACCAGGCGTCGGGGAGTCCGTCGCGCTCGACCGGCTCGGTGAGGGTCCGGATGCGGGCGGCGTCACTCCAGCGCAGGGGTGGGACAAGGTCACTGAGGCAGAAGTTCATCTGTTCCCCATCCGGCTCTTCACTCTCGACCCACGGGTGACAGCCCGCAGACCAGACCATAGTCTGGCAAACCCGGCGTCGCAGTGGGGGTGTCCCGCCCGCTCTCCCGGCGCGGCTCTCCACGCGCCTCTCACGTGGCGCACCGCGCGGTGCGGGCGAGGGCGTCACGGGCCCCGGGCGGGTCGCCCGGCTCCGGACGGACGCCCTGCTCAGGACAGCCGGACCCACCGCCCGTCGCGGCCACCCGGTGGACGACTGACTGTACGCCGAAACGGCCGCCGGGACGAACCCGCGGCACGAGCGCCGTGGCGAGAGCCTCCGGATGAACGCTTCTGCAATGAACAGAGCATCGCCGCGTGATCACGCGACGTGGCGCGGGCCGGGCCGGGGGCGGCTCAGCCGAGCACGGCGGCGAAGCGCAGCCGGACATAGTCGGCCACCCACTCCGAGCCCCGCCGCAGCGCCGGGGCGGCGAGCTCGTTCACCCGGTGGAGCAGCGGCTCGACGATCGCCGGGGGCACCTCGGCGAGCAGGTAGCCCGCGAACATGCGCACCCAGTCGGCCGCGCCGTTCGGGCACTCGTCGAGCGGCGTGGGGCGGTCGAAGTACTCCAGCAGCCGCACGGTGAACCCGGCCTTCTCCAGCCGCAGCGCGTACTCCGCGGGCGACGGGAAGTACCACGGCAGCTCCGGCTCGCGCAGGCCGTACTCGCGCCACGCCGTGGACATCGCGGCGGTGAGCGCCGCGCAGTTGCCCGCCCCGCCCATCTCCGCGACGAACCGCCCGCCGGGCCGCAGCGCCATGCGCACGCACCGGATCACCGCGTCCGGGTCCCGGCTGAGCCAGTGCAGCGCCGCGTTGGAGAACACCGCGTCGTACGGCTCGGCGACCACGAAGTCGTACCCGTCGGCGACGATGAAGTCGAGCCCGGGGTAGGTGGCGATCGCCCGCTCGATCATCGCCCGCGAGCCGTCGATCCCGAGCACCTGGGCGCCCCGGGCGGCGATGTCCGCGGTGAACACCCCGGTGCCGCACCCCAGGTCGAGGACGCGCTCGCCGGGCCGGGGGTCGAGCAGTTCCACCAGGGGCGCCCCGTGCGCGGACACGTAGCCGAAGGAGCTGTCGTAGGCGCGTTCGTTCCACCGTGTGGGGATCGGCGTGTCGTGTCGCAGCATGTTCGGCTCACAATCTCGGACTCCGGGTCCGACCGCCCGTCGGTGACGGCTGTCACTCTAGGACTATGTGAGCGGAACTCGCGCTTTCTGCCGGGCGACGCGCCGACCCGGCTGACCTGCGTGGTCGCCCCGTCACCGGGGGTCACCCGGGAGTCCTCAGTGGGTGCGCGCCGCCCAGTGCGCGCGCAGGTGTTCCCGCGCCTCGTCGATCTGCGGGATGGTGAGCACCACGGGCTCGCCGGTCGCCCTCGGCAGCCGGGCCGCCGCCTCGGCGTCGAGCGTGCCGCGCATCTCCATCGCCTCCATGCGCACCGGCCGCAGGTGCCCCTGGAGCAGCAGGTTCTGCCCCGCGTCGGAGAAGAGGAACTCCTGCCACAGCCGCGCGGCGGCCGGGTGCGGCGCGTCCTTGTTGATCGCCTGCACCCGGTAGTCGGCGAGCACGGCGTCGCGCGGCACCACCACCTTCCACGCCGACCCGTCGGGGGAGGCGGTCGCGCCCCGGGCGAGGTGCGCGTAGTCCCAGTCGATCAGCACGGTGGCGCGCTCCGGCGGGGCGAGCGCGTGGAGTTTGCGCAGGTCGGAGAAGAACTCCACGCCGCGCCGTACCTCGGGCCGCCCGCCCTTGAGCGAGGCGGCCATCACCGCGTCGAACGCGGCCGCGACCTGCCGCGGGTCGCCCGGCAGCGCCACCTTCGCGCCGGAGTCCGGGCGCAGCAGGTCGGCGAAGGTCGCGGGCGGCTTCACCCGGCGCGAGTCGTACCCGATCGAGACGTATCCGCCGTAGGCGGCGTACCAGGCGCCCTTGGGGTCCTTCAGGTCGTCGGGGATCTCGTCCCAGACCGTGACCCGGTACGGCCGGAACCGGCCGGCGTTCGCCACCGCGACGTCGAGCCGCAGGTCGAACACGTCCGGCCGGACCTTCTTGGCGAGCTCGATCTGCCGCCCGCTGGGCGCGTCCGGTTCGGCGAGCCGGACGTTGATGCCGTACTCCTTGCGGAACCGGTCGATGAGCGCGCCGAGATTGTTCCGGTCCCGGGACACGCCGATGAGGGTGAGCTCACCCTCCTTCTTCGCGGCGCGGACGAGCCCGTCGAGGTCGCCGAACCCCTCGCGCAGGGTGGTGGCGTGCGGGTTCGCGCTCGCGGGCGACGTGGCGGCGGGGCGCTGCTCGCCCGAGCCCGAGCCCGAGCAGGCGGCGAGCGCGCAGGCGGCGAGGGAGCACGCGCCGAGCAGGGCGAGCGCCCGGACGGTACGACTGGTACGCGACGTCACGGGTCACATACTCACCGTGGACGGCCGTGGTTCGCCGGGGACGGCACGGCGAGCAGGAACTTTCCAGGGGGAATCTCGAGGAAAACGTCAAGAAGGCGGCCGGCGCGCGGGCGGGTCCGGCACGACCTTGGCGGCGACCATGCTCTCCTCGGCGATCTCGACGAGCGAGCCGTCCCGGCGGCGCACCGTGAGCGTGCCGTCCCGCCAGGACTCCAGCACGCCGACCGCGTCGCGGAAACCCTCCGGGACGCGGCGCCGTACCGAGACACGCCGGCCGACGTCCCCCGGCGTGATCCTTACCACTAGTCTTGCGCCGTAGTGGGGGGACACGGACAGGCGACCCCCTCGCGTTTCGATTACATGGCCTGCACCGCAATACTAGGGCTAAGACCCGCGGTCGAGCCGTGCCGTGGCGCAGGAGAAGGAGCCCGAGGTGACCTACGTCATCGCACAGCCTTGCGTGGATGTCCTGGACAAGGCGTGCATCGAGGAATGCCCCGTGGACTGCATCTACGAGGGCGAGCGCATGCTCTACATCCACCCCGACGAGTGCGTGGACTGCGGGGCGTGCGAGCCGGTCTGCCCGGTCGAGGCGATCTACTACGAGGACGACCTTCCCGAGCAGTGGAAGGACTTCTACAAGGCCAACGTCGAGTTCTTCGAGGACCTGGGCTCGCCCGGCGGCGCCTCGAAGGTCGGCAAGATCGGTAAGGACCACCCGATCGTGGCCGCGCTCCCCCCGCAGGGCGAGGGGCACTGACCGTCGTGTCCGCACCCTCCCGGGCGCTGCCGGACTTCCCGTGGGATCGGCTCGCGCCGTACAAGCGGACGGCGCAGGCCCACCCGGACGGCATCGTCGACCTCTCGGTGGGCACCCCCGTCGACCCGGTGCCCACCGTCGTGCGGGAGGCCCTCGCGGCCGCGTCCGACAGCCCCGGCTACCCGACGACGCACGGCACCACGGAGCTCCGTGAGGCCGCCGCCGGGTGGCTGCGCCGCCGTCTCGGCGTGCACGTCGACCCGGCCGCGGTGCTGCCCACGATCGGCTCGAAGGAGCTGGTCGCGTGGCTGCCGACGCTGCTCGGGGTACGGCCCGGCGACCGCGTGGCGTTCCCCGAGCTCGCCTACCCGACCTACGACGTGGGGGCGCGCCTCGCCGGCGCGACCCCGGTCGCCACGGACGGCCTGCTCGCGCTCGGCCCCGAGCGGGTGCCGCTGGTGTGGGTGAACTCGCCGTCGAACCCGACCGGCCGGGTGCTGCCCCCCGAGCACCTGCGCAAGGTGGTCGAGTGGGCGCGCGAGCGCGGCGCGGTGGTCGCCTCCGACGAGTGCTACATCGAGCTGGGCTGGGAGGAGCGGCCGATCTCGATCCTCCACCCGGACGTGTGCGGCGGCTCGCACGAGGGCCTGCTCGCGGTGCACTCGCTGTCGAAGCGGTCGAACCTCGCCGGGTACCGGGCGGGCTTCGTCACCGGCGATCCGCGGCTCGTGCGCGAGCTGCTCGAGGTCCGCAAGCACGCCGGGATGATGGTGCCCGCGCCGGTGCAGGCCGCGATGACCGCGGCGCTGCAGGACGACGCGCACCTGGAGGAGCAGCGCGCGCGGTACGCGGCGCGTCGGGCGAGGCTGCGCCCGGCGCTGGAGCGGGCCGGGTGGCGCATCGAGCACTCCGAGGCCGGGCTCTACCTGTGGGCCACGAACGGCGCGGACTGCTGGGAACAGGTGCGCGATCTCGCGGAAAGAGGGATATTGGTGGCGCCGGGCGATTTCTATGGTCCGGCAGGCCGGAAACACGTCCGTATCGCCGTCACCGCGACCGACGAACGGATCGATGCGGCGGTGAGCCGACTCCAGTAGGATCGCGCGCCATGACAGCAGCGGTAGTGCTCATCCTGAGCATCGCCACGCTCGTCGTCGTGCTGGGCGCGTACATCGCCACCACCCGCCAGGACCGCCGGGAGGCGGCGGAGGCGGCGAAGGCGGCACGCCGGAGACCGGCCGAGCCGGCCATGCCGAACCCCGCCCCGGTGCCCGAGCCGCCGCCCGACTACTTCGACCCGCGCACCATCAAGGTCGGCGACTTCATCGAGTGCCAGGGCACGCGCTCCCGGGTGCTCGGCGCGCTGCACATGTCGACCCGCCAGGGCGACCACTGGACCCAGTACCTGCTCGACGACGGCAGCAGGGTCTACCAGCGGCTGTCGGTGCGGGAGAGGACCGGGCCGGACCCGGACTCGCCCGCCCACCTGGAGGTCATGCTCTGGACCCAGGTGCCCACCCAGGGCATGGTCCCGGCGAAGAGCACGCTCATCCTCGAGGGCGTGGAGTTCGCCCCGCTGGAGCGCGGCACGGTCGCCTTCCGCTCCGAGGGCATGACCATGCACCCCGACCGCGGGCTCATCGACTACGCCGACTACCGCGCCGCGGACGGGCGGCGGCTGTCCTTCGAGCGGGTGCAGGGCCAGCCGTGGACCGCGGCGTACGCGCTGCCGCTGCCGCCGGGCTCGATCAAGGTCGAGCGCCTGCCCTGAGCCGTCCGGTCCGGCCGCGCCGCGCGGACCGGCCCGCGTGACGGGCGCGCGCCATCGCCGCCGCCTCCGACCGGCGCGTCGCGGCGGCGCCGGACTCCGTCCACCCGTCGTCCCCGGCCTCCGCCCGCCAGACCAGCCCGCCGAGGCGGACGTGGGCGATGCCGTACTCCTGGGCGTGGGCGACCGCGAACGAGGCGATGAGCCAGCCGCGTTTGCCGGTCGCGGTCACCCGCAGCCCGGTGCCGCCGGTGGAGCGTTCCGCGACCAGGGCGCGCGCCCCGGCCGCGCCGAGCGTCCGGGTGAGCAGCCGGCGCGCCGCGTCCACCCGCGCCGGGGCGGGCGTCGCCTTCATCGGGTAGGTGCAGTGGACCGCGTGCGGCACCCGTCCGGTGAACGCGGCGGCGAGGATCTCCGCGTCCTCCTGGTGGGAGGCGTACGCCGAGCCGTCCGCGGAGCGCTGCACCGCCTGCGCGGCCTCCTCGATCGGCATGCGCTGGTAGTCCTTCACCTTCTCCAGCGCGGCGAAGAACCGCCGGGTGGCGTACACCGGATCGAGCAGCTGCTTCTTCGTGCCCCAGCCCTGCGACGGCCGCTGCTGGAACACGCCGAGCGAGTCGCGGTCGCCGTACGGCAGGTTGAGCAGCTTCGACTCCTGGATCGCGGTGGCGTAGGCGATCTGCACGGCCCGCTCGGGCAGCCCGCGCCGCGCCGCCACCGTCGCGATGATCGCGGAGATGCGGGCCTGCTCGATGTCGAGCACGCGCTCGCCCTGCGGGGTGCGCACGATGCACTGCTCCGCCATGATCAACGGTTCGGCCCGGCGGAGCAGGAAGTACACCCCGGCGTAGATCCCCGCGCCGAGCACGGCGACGACGACCACGACCGCCAGAACCCCACGGGACACACGCAACGCCACGGTCATGACCGTACCCGGCCTACGGCCCGCCCGGTGCCGCTAGGCTCCGGTGACATCCGCGGGCGGGGCCGCCGCGGCGGCCGCTGCCAGGGACGATTCCCGGCCGCCCGCCCAAAAGATCGACGCGAAAGAGGCGTGGGGGAGATGGGCACTTCACTCGACCTGTCAGCGGACGCCGGCACGCTCACCGCGCGGCTGGTGGACATCGAGTCGGTGAGCGGCGCCGAGCGCGAGCTCGCGGACGCGATCGAGGAGGCGCTCAGCTCGCTGCCGCACCTGCGCGTGTTCCGCGACGGCGACGCGATCGTGGCCCGCACCGAGCTCGGGCGGCCCGAGCGCGTGGTGATCGCCGGGCACATCGACACGGTGCCGGTCGCGGACAACCTGCCCTCCCGGGCCGAGGGCGGGCTGCTGTACGGCTGCGGCACCAGCGACATGAAGAGCGGGGTGGCGGTGGCGCTCCGCCTCGCCGCCCACCTGACCGCGCCGAGCCGCGACGTCACCTACGTGTTCTACGACTGCGAGGAGGTCGAGGCCGAGCGCAACGGCCTGCTGCGGATCAGCCGCCGCCACCCCGAGTGGCTCGCCGGGGACTTCGCCGTGCTCATGGAGCCCACCGACGGGGTGATCGAGGGCGGCTGCCAGGGCTCGCTGCGCGCGGACGTGGTGGTGCCGGGCAAGCGGGCGCACAGCGCCCGGTCCTGGCACGGGGTGAACGCGATCCACGAGGCCGGGCCGGTACTCGACCGGCTGCGCGCGTACACCCCGCGGCGGCCGGTGGTGGACGGCCTGGAGTTCCACGAGGGGCTCAACGCGGTGTTCATCCGCGGCGGGGTCGCGGGCAACGTGATCCCCGACGAGTGCGTGGTCACGGTGAACCACCGGTTCGCCCCGGACCGCACCGTGGAGGAGGCGTTCGCGCACGTGCGCGAGGTGTTCGACGGCTACGAGGTACGGCTCACCGACGCCGCCCCCGGCGCGCGGCCCGGCCTCACCCATCCGGTGGCGGCCGCGTTCACCGCCGCGGTGGGCGGCACCCCGCGGGCGAAGCTGGGCTGGACCGACGTGTCGCTGTTCTCCCGGCTCGGCGTGCCCGCGGTGAACTACGGGCCGGGCGACCCGACGCTCGCCCACCAGCAGGCCGAGCACGTGCGGCTGGAGGCGATCGCCGAGTGCGAGCGCCGAATGCTCGCCTGGCTCGGCTAGCCGTACCCGCCGGGTCCGGGGGAGCGGTGGAGAAAAAGAAAGTGGCCTTCCTCGCCGGCCATCTGGCGGGGAAAGCCACTTTCAGTCCCGAGCAGCACCCTCGCCTCTTAGACGCAGCCTCGCGCGCCGGAGGTTCCGGGGCCGGTTCAAGATTTTTCCGGGCGCGCTCCGGCGGCCTTCCGGCGGCGGTCAACCCGGCCCGGCCTGCGGCGACGCGGAGCGCGGGCGGAGGCGGCCGTCGCCGGGGGCGGGCCCGGCGCGTCGGACGGCAACAGCACGATCACACAGCCACTAGCGTGGCGGTATGAGCATCCGACGACGTGAACGACGCCAAGGGCAGGCGGTGCTGCGCGGCCGGTTCGTCCCCGACACCACGCACGACCAGCGCCTGCTCGACCGCAGAAGGTCGGCCGACTGGCTGCACATGGACCCGTGGCGGGTGATGCGCATCCAGGCGGAGTTCGTCGAGGGCTTCGGGGCGCTCGCCGAGCTGCCCCCCGCGGTCACCGTGTTCGGATCCGCCCGCACCCCGCGGGACTCCGCCGAGTACGAGCTCGGCGTACGGCTCGGCCGCGCCCTCGCCGAGGCCGGCTACGCGGTGATCACCGGTGGCGGGCCGGGCTGCATGGAGGCGGCGAACAAGGGCGCCCGCGAGGCGGGCGGCATCTCGGTCGGGCTCGGCATCGAGCTGCCGTTCGAGCAGGCGATGAACGAGTACGTCGACATCGGGGTGGAGTTCCGCTACTTCTTCGTCCGCAAGACGATGTTCGTCAAGTACGCCTGCGGCTTCGTGGCGCTGCCGGGCGGCTTCGGCACGCTGGACGAGCTGTTCGAGGCGCTCACCCTGGTGCAGACCGGGAAGGTGACCTCGTTCCCGGTGGTGCTGCTCGGCACCTCGTACTGGGGCGGGCTCGTCGACTGGGTGAAGGGCACGCTCGCGGTGGAGGGCAAGATCTCGCCGCAGGACGTCGACCTCATCTCGCTCACCGACGACGTGGACGAGGCCGTGCAGATCATCGTCGACGCCGACCGGGCGCACCGGGAACGGCGGGAGGGCGGCTGGAGCGTGCGCCGGAACGGCTCCGGCGGCGGTGGCGAGGACTGAGCGCGCCCGCCGGGCCGGGCCGGGCCGCCGCCCCGGCGGCACCGCCGTACCGCCTCACCTGGTGGAGGTTTGACCCGCGGGCGGTCTCGGGCACCCCGAACCCGGAGCCCGAACGGCGTCAGGGAGCTGGTGTGCACATCTGCGTGTTCTGTTCGTCGAGTCAGCGGATCGACAAGAAGTACCTCGACCTCGCCGACGAGGTGGGCACCGTGCTCGCCGCGCGAGGGCACACCCTCGTCAGCGGCGGCGCGATCGTCTCGTGCATGGGCGCGGTGGCCCGCGCGGTACGCCGCGGCGGCGGCCGCACGATCGGGGTGATCCCGCAGCTGCTCGTCGACATCGAGGTGGCCGACCACGACTCCGACGAACTGATCATCACCAGGGACATGCGCGAGCGGAAGGCGTTCATGGACGCCCGTTCGGACGCCTTCCTCGTGCTGCCCGGCGGCATCGGCACCCTGGAGGAGCTGTTCGAGATCTGGACCACCCGCGTGCTCGGCGCGCACGACCGGCCGCTCGTGCTGCTCGACCCGTGGGGCCTCTACGAGCCGCTGCGCGCGCTCGTCCAGGGCATGTACGACGCGGGGTTCACCCGCGCCGACGTGTTCGACGCGATCAGCTGGACCACCACCGTGGAGGAGGCGTTCACGCACCTGGAGCGCCCCGGCATCCCCCTCACCCCCACCCCCGGGGAGATCGGCGAGGCCGCTCCCTGAGCCCGGCCGCCCGAGTGCGGCGGGCGGCGGGTACCGGCCTGCGACTTGTGGCACGATGCCTATGTGCTCGTCGTACTCGCCGTTGCCGCGCTCGCCGTCCTCGGGTGCGTGGTCGCGGTCGCCTTGGGCCACGGCGGTGAGATGGCCGAGTTCCCTCCGGACGTCCCGCCGCTCGAGCTGCCCGAGGACGGGCGGCTCACGGCGGTCGACTTCATGTCGCTGCGGCTTCCGGTGGCGCTCGTCGGCTACCACACCCAGACCGTGGACGAGACGCTGCGCCGCGTCGCCACCGCGCTGAGCGAGCGGGACACCCGCATCGCGATCCTCGAGCAGCAGATCGCGGAGCTGCGCGGCGCCCGCGTGCCGGCCCGCCAGGAGGCGCACGCCGGGCGGGCGCGGCCGCCGCACACCGAGCACCTGCCCCGGCCGCCGCAGGGCGAGCCGGCCGAGCTCCCCGCCCTCGCCGGGGCCGCCACCGCGGCCCTCGGCGCGACCCGTCCGCTCACCCCGCCCGAGGGCGCCGACGCGGTGGCCACGCCGCCCACGGGCGAGCGGGCCGTGCGGGACGGCACGGCGCGGCAGGAGGCGACGGAGGACCGGCCCGCCGCCGCGGACGCCCCGGAAGGGGCGGCGAAGGACGCCGCCGCGCAGGCGGAGCCCGGGCGGAAGGACACCTCGCCGGAGGACACGCCTCCGGAGGGTGAGCCCAAGGACCCGGCGGCGGAGGACGCCGCGCGGCAGGGCGCCGGGGAGAAGGACTCGGGGGAGAAGGACGCCGACGAGAAGGCCGCGGCCGAGGAGAAGGGGTCGGCGAGGAAGGACTCCGGGAAGCCCGGCGCCGGCGGGCAGGCCGCCAAGGCCGGCGGCGGTGGGAAGGGTGCCGGGTCCGCTGCGGCGGCCGACCCCCTGGAGGGGGAGGAGGACTGGTGAGCGGCCCCGGCGACGGCCGGGTGCGCTGCTCCTGGGCGACCTCGGCCCCCGACTACGTCGCCTACCACGACGAGGAGTGGGGGCGCCCGGTGCACGGCGACGACCGGGTCTTCGAGCGCATCAGCCTCGAGGCGTTCCAGTCCGGCCTCTCCTGGCTGACGATCCTGCGCAAGCGGAAGAACTTCCGCGCCGCGTTCGCCGGGTTCTCCATCCCCGCCGTGGCCGCGTTCGGCGAGGACGACGTCGCGCGGCTGCTCGCCGACCCCGGCATCATCCGCAACCGCGCGAAGATCGAGGCGACGATCGCCAACGCCCGCGCCGCCCTCGAGGTCCCGGGCGGCCTGTCGGAGCTGGTGTGGTCCTACGCCGACCCGGACGCCCCGGCCCCGCGCACCCCGCAGGACGTCCCGGCGAGCACGCCCGCCTCCGCGGCCCTCGCCAAGCGGCTCCGCGCCTGCGGCTTCCGCTTCGTCGGGCCGACCACCGCGTACGCGCTCATGCAGGCGATCGGCCTGGTCAACGACCACCTCGCGGACTGCTGGGTGCGCGACCGCGCGGGCGTCACCGGCCGCTGAACGTGGGCCGTCGCTTCTCCAGGAACGCCTTGACGGCCGTGCGGTGGTCCTCGGTCGCGGCGCACGCCTCCTGCAGCTCGGCCTCGAGCTCGAGCGCCTCGTCGAGGGTGTGCACGGCGGCGAAGTCGAGCGCCCGCTTCGTCGCCGCGTAGGCGACCGTGGGCCCGGCCGCGAGCCGCCGGGCGAGCTCGCCCGCCACGGTGAGCAGCTCGTCGCCCGGCACCACGCGGTTCACCAGCCCGAGCCGCAGCGCCCGCTCCGCGTCGACCTGCTCGCCGAGCAGCAGCAGCTCCCGGGCGACCGCGGGCCCGGCGAGGCGCTGCAGTGTCCACGACACGCCGGTGTCGGGCGCGAGGCCCACCCCGGCGAAGGCCATCACGAACCGCGCCCCCTCGGCGGCGATCCGGAGGTCGCAGGCGAACGCGAGCCCCGTTCCGGCGCCGGCCGCGACCCCGTTCACCGCGGCCACCGTCGGCTTGCCCATGCCGGCCAGCAGCCGCACGATCGGGTTGTAGTGCTCCCGGACGGTGTTCATCCGCGGCCGCTCCGCCGCGCCGTTCCCTCCGCCCGCCATCCCGGCGGCGTGCTCCCGCAGGTCCTGCCCCGCGCAGAACGCCCGGCCCGACCCGGTGAGCAGCACCGCCCGCACCCCGGCGTCGTCCCGGGCCCGCTCCAGCGCGTCCAGCAGCTCCCGCTTCATCGCCAGAGAGAGGGCGTTCATCGCGTCCGGGCGGTTGAGCGTGATCGTGGCCACCGCGTCGGCGACCGCGTAGCTGATCGTCATGAGACTCCTCTGTCCCCGGCACCCGAGCCCGGGGTGCCCGATGTGGTCGGCTCACCGGCGAGACACCGGTCCACGAAGGCCGCCGCGGCGGGCAGCAGCCGGGCCGCCTCCTGTTCGAAGTACGCCCTCGCCTTGTCCCCCGGCCACCCGGGGGGTAACAGCTCGGCCGGCAGGCCGGGGTCGCGGAACAGAAAGTTTCGCCAGCCGTGCACGAGCCTGCTGCGCACCGCGAACACCTGGCTCTCCAGCGCCACGCGCCGCGGGTCGTCGGCGGGCAGGTCGTCCCGGAGCGCGTCCCGCGGCAGCGACCCGACGAGCCGCACCGCCTGGTCGAGCCACTCCTCGTACGCCGCGCCGATCGCGGGCAGGTCCCAGGCGCGGGCCACGAGCTCGCGCGGGTCGTCCTCCAGCCGCGCGTCGAACCGGTCGGCGTGCACCCGCTCCCCGGTGAGCAGCGCGTCGAGCTCGGGCGCGGGACGCGGGCCGATCCAGGTGGAGTCCGACAGCGGCGCGTAGCCGAGGAAGGCGAGCTCGGCGCGGATGCGCTCCCGCTTGGACCGCTCGCGCACCGGCTCCAGCACCACCACGTGCCAGCGACCCGACCAGGTGATCGACCCCGCCCGATAGACCCGCGCCGCCGCCTCGTCGAGGCGGCGCACCGCCTTCGGGGTGACCGCGTACCCCGGCCCCTGCGGCAGCCGTTCCGGCACCAGCCAGCCCTGCCGTACCATGCGCGAGATCGCGGTCCGTACGGCCGGCGCGGCGATGCCGAGCGGGGCGAGCAGCCGGACCAGGGCGGCCACCGAGGCCCGTCCGCCGCGAGAGCGCAAGTGGTCGCCGAAGAGGTCGAACAGCGCGGCTCGGGCATTCACACGCCCCAGTTTGGCGGCAAGTTAGTGGCCGCGACAACGCATCTTGGGAGGAGATCGTTACCTACCTGGGTGTCGGACGCGGGATAATAGGACATCACAGAATGACGTGTGAACTGAGGCCGGTCTCACTGACGGGTCGTGGTTGGGAACACGCAGTCCAGTAGCAGGAAGGGATAGCACGCATGGCGGCGATGAAGCCGCGGACTGGCGACGGTCCGCTGGAGGTCACCAAGGAAGGACGGGGCATAGTCATGCGGGTCCCCCTGGAGGGTGGCGGGCGGCTCGTCGTCGAGCTCTCGGCGGATGAGGCCAGTGCCCTGGGCGATGCTCTGAAGAATGTCGTCAGCTGACACCCCTGGTCGGTCGGCTTTGATCTGATACGTCACGGCCCTGGCTGTTTTGGCTTCCTCGGGTGGCTCTCCCCTCGGGTGGCCGTCGGGAAGCGGGTCACGCCAGGGCCGTCGGCATGTTTCGGACACGCCGCGGCCCGGCCGGTCCGCGCGGTCGCCGTGCGTGGCCACCTTCTGCGTGCTCATCCCGGGTGGCCACCGGTGCGCCCGTGGGCCGGGTGCGCCCGCGCGGCGTGAGAGTGCACGGACGGAGTGGAGACGCGGTGCCGATACAGACCTCGACGGAGTTCGCGACCCGGCAGGAGCCCGAGACGGCCGAGCTGCTCGCCGTGCCGTACGGGGCGGACCTCGCCCCGGACGTGCCGCTGCCGCTGCCGCCGGAGGCGCTGCTGCGCGAGTACGACGCCAAGGGTGAGGCGGGCGAGATCGTCGAGGTGCCGGTGGCCCGCGGCGACCGGGTGGGCCGGGTCCTGCTGTACGGCGTGGGCGACGCCGGGCCGCAGGCGCTGCGCAGGGCCGGGGCCGCGCTCGCCCGCCGCGCGCGGGGGCGCGCCGAGCTGACCATCGCGCTGCCCGAGGCGGAGCCGGCCGCCTGGGCGGCGCTCGCCGAGGGGGCGCTGCTCGCCTGTTACGCGTTCAAGATGCTCGGCTCGAGCGGCGGCGAGCCGGGCGTGGGCGAGGGAAAGGGCAGGCCGGTGGAGCGCATCCGGTTCACCGGGCCGGAGCCGGCCCGCGACGCGGTACGGCGCGGCGAGGTCTTCGCCCGGGCCACCGCGCTCAACCGGGACCTCGCCAACACCCCGTCGTCGATCAAGAACCCGGAGTGGCTCGCCGAGCAGGCGGTCCGCATCGCGGCGGAGACCGGCCTGGAGGCGGAGGTGTGGGACCCCGAGCGGCTCGCCGCCGAGGGCTTCGGCGGCATCCTCGCGGTCGGCCGCGGGTCCGCGCGCCCGCCCCGCCTGATCAAGCTCGAGTACCGGCCGCGCGAGGCCACCTCGGCGCGGCACGTGGTGCTCGTCGGCAAGGGGATCACGTTCGACTCCGGCGGCCTGTCGCTGAAGCCGAACGACAACATGAAGTTCCAGAAGACCGACATGGCCGGTGGCGGCGCGGTGATCGCGATCATGAGCGCGCTCGCCGAGCTCGCCGTACCGGTGCGGGTTACCGGCCTCGTCGCGGCGGCCGAGAACATGCCGTCCGGCACCGCCCAGCGCCCCGGCGACGTGATCACCCACTACGGCGGGCGCACCGTGGAGGTGCGCAACACCGACGCCGAGGGCCGCCTCGTGCTCGCCGACGCGCTCGCCTACGCCGCCGAGCGGCTGGACCCGGACGCGATCATCGACATCGCCACACTCACCGGCGCGATCGGCATCGCGCTCGGCCGCGAGTACGGCGCGGTGTTCGCGAGCAGCGACGAGCTCGCCGCCGACCTGCTGCGCGCCGGGGAGGCGACCGGGGAGCGGCTGTGGCGTATGCCGCTCGTCGAGGACTACCGGCCCGCGCTCGACTCCGAGGTCGCCGACCTCGCCAACGTGGAGACCGACGGCACCTACGGCGCGGGGTCGATCACGGCCGCGCTCTTCCTGCGCGAGTTCGCGGGCGGGCGCCCGTGGGCGCATCTCGACATCGCCGCCGTCGGCCGTACCACCTCCGACGAGGGCATCCACGCCAAGGGCGCCACCGGGTACGGCGTGCGCCTGCTCCTCGGCTACCTCACCGCGGCCTGACGGCCGGGTGCCGGCCGCGTGCGCTCAGGCCAGCTTGACCGCGGCGAGCAGGCCGTCGCCGAGCGGCAGCAGCAGCGGCCGGAGCCGCTCGTCGTCCCGGATCAACCGGCCAACCTCGCGCATCGCGGCCGTGTCGGGGTCGCGCCGGATCGGGTCGGCCACCCGCCCGCCGAGCAGCGCGTGGGCGAACGCGACGATGCCGCCGGGCCGCAGCAGCCGGAGCGCCTCCACCAGGTAGTCGGCGTACTCCTGCGGCTCGGCGTCGCAGAACACCAGGTCGTACCCGCCGTCGGCGAGGCGCGGCAGCACGTCGAGCGCGCGCCCGGTGATGAGCCGGACCTTGCTGCCCGCGAACCCGGCCTCGGAGAACACGTGCCGGGCGAGCCGCTGGTGCTCGACCTCCACGTCGACGCTGGTGAGCGTGCCGTCCGGGCGCATGCCGCGGAGCAGCCACAGCCCGGACACGCCGCACCCGGTGCCGATCTCCACGACCGCCCGGGCGTTGATCGCGGTGGCGAGGAAGCACAGGGCCGCGCCGGCGCCCGGTGGGAGCGGCTCGGCCCCCCACTCGATCGCGCGTTTTCTGGCCTCCTGGAGAGTCTCGTCCTCCGTGTGGAACCCATCGGCGTAGGCCAGGCTCGCCTCCGCCGGACCGGCTGGCGTCGGGGCCATCTGGTCCATCTCCTCCCCGCTTCGCATGGCTCGCAGCCTAGGGGAGACGGCTGCGAACGGGAACTCACGCCACAACGGGGACGTTGCACGCTTTGGATGGGTTTTATGCAGGCGAGGACAGGCAGTGGCCGCGCACGAGGGGACGAAACCAGGCACCATGGCAGTAGCGGTGGCCCCGACGAGAGGAGTGCCGGTGGATGACGCCCACCAGGCGGGTGCTCCCTACGACGCGTATCCCGCGGGGGAGTGGACGCCGCCCACCTGGGAAGAGGTCGTCCGGACCCATTCGGCGCGGGTGTACCGCCTCGCCTACCGGCTGACCGGAAACGTGCACGACGCAGAGGACCTCACCCAGGAGGTCTTCGTCCGTGTCTTCCGGTCGTTGTCGAACTACACGCCGGGCACGTTCGAGGGCTGGCTGCACCGCATCACCACCAACCTCTTCCTCGACATGGCGCGGCGGAAGCAGCGCATCCGGTTCGAGGGGCTGGCCGAGGACGCGGCCGAGCGCATCAAGGGACGGGAGCCCACCCCGGCACAGGTGTACGACGACGCGCACCTCGAGCCGGACATCCAGGCCGCGCTCGACGCCCTCGCGCCGGAGTTCCGCGCCGCGGTCGTGCTGTGTGATATTGAGGGGTTGTCCTACGAGGAGATCGCGGCCACGCTCGGCGTCAAGCTGGGCACGGTTCGCAGCCGCATCCACCGTGGTCGTGCCCAGCTTCGCGAGGCCCTGGAGCACCGGGCACCGCGGGACTCCGAACGCGGCGATCAGCTCCCCCCGTCGATGACCCGTGGGGAGGAACGATGAGCCATCTGGGAGAACTCGTCTCGGCTTTGGTCGACGGCGAGCTGGGGCACCGGGAGCGCGAGCGCGCGCTGGCGCACCTGACGTTCTGTGCCGACTGCCGCCGTGAGGTGGAGGCGACACGGGCGCTCAAGTCCCGCCTGCGGTCGCTCGAGTCGCCGGCGGTGCCCGCCGACCTGACCATGGCGCTGCTGCGGATGGCCGAGCCCGGCGGCCCGCTCCCGCCACGGGTGCGCCCGTTCGAGCCGAGGGGCGGCCTCGGGTACGGCACGGCCCCGCTCGACAACCGGCCGCGCCGGGGCGGTGCGGCGTCATCCGGCCCGGGCCGTCCGGGCCGGTCCCGCCGGATGGGCTACGTCGCGGTGGGCGTGGCGTCGGCCGCGATGGCGCTCGGCACGCTGTTCATGCTGGGCGGCCCCGACACCCGCCAGCCGGTGGCGCCGCCGGTGGAGATGTTCGCCAACCAGCACCGGGGCGTCCAGTACGGCCAGTACACCCCGCTGCCGCCCACGGTGACGCCGACGCAGTCGCCGCGGTGACGGACCGGGCACGACCGGCCGCGCCCGGGCGCGGCGGCACGCTGCTGCTCCTGCTCGCGGCGCTGGCGCTGTGCCTGACGGCCGCCGCGCCGGTCGGCGCGGGCACGCCCGCGCCTGCCGCGGGCGACGGCCCGGACGTGGGCCACCTGCGCGCCCGGGGCTGGCCGGTCCCGGGCACCCTGCCGCGCCGGCTGCGGCTCGTGCTCGCCGAGGAGCGGCGGCTCGACGGCCGCCCGCTCACCGGTGCGGAGGACACCGACGGCACCTACGTGCACCTCGGCTACACCGACGGCGAATCGGTGGTATCGGTCTTCATTCAGAAGGGGCGCCTCGACGCGACCTCTCTCTCGGATTGGCATGTACGGGAGCGTTTCGGGCATACGATCTGGGTCCGGGACCCCGGGGGCGGGAACGCGATCTGGTCGAGCGGCGATTATGTTTACACCGTGCTCGCCGACGCGCCGGCGGACGTGGTCGACGCCGCCGTCGCGGCGCTGCCGCACGATGCCGAGCCCGGCCTCTGGGAGCGGCTGGCGCGCAATGTGGACCGGGCCCTCACCTGGATGGGGCGGCTCGGCTGATCCACGTCCTTTACGGCCCGCGTATGCCGGTTTGAGCAGGATTACCGTCGCGGCCGTGAACCGTGCCGCGGACCGCGTGTTGTGGTGCAGGGGAGTGACGCATCGATGACCGACGAGACCCGCGACGGCCGGGAGGGCGCGCCCGTTGGCACCGAGGGCGGGTCGGGCGCCACCTCCGAGGAACGGACCGAGCGGCGGGGACGTCCGGAGTTCTTCCCGGCAGAGGACGGTCCGCCGATCACCCGCGACGCGCCCCGGTGGGAGGGCCTGGGCGAACCCGCGGGCCACCCGCCGCAGGGGCCCCGGACCCAGCCGTACGGCCCGCAGGACCGGCCGCAGGCGGGCGACGCGCCCGGCCGGACCCCCTGGCAGGAGCCGGGCGGCCCGGACCGGCCGGCCATGGAGACCGGCGCGCCGGGCACCGGTCCGGTACCCCCGCCGGGCAACCCGGGCATCACCTTCCGCATGCCGCCGCCACCGCCGCCGCAGAACGCCGTCGGCATGGGCCCCGGCTGGGCGCCCCCGCCGGCCCCGCCCGGCGGCACCCCCGGCGGCCCGCCCGGTTTGCGCGGCCTGCCGAGCCTCGGCGTGCTCGTGGTGCTCGCGGTCGTGGTCGCGCTGATCGCGGGCGGCTTCGGCGGCGTCGGCGGCTACCTGCTCGCCCAGCGGGACGGCGAGTCGGTCACCGACCCGTCGTACACCATCGAGCCGGCCCCCACCGGCAACGTGAACCGCGACCCCCAGTCGGTCGCGGGCGTGGCCGCCCGGGTGCTGCCGAGCGTGGTCTCGCTCGAGGTGCGCGGGGTGCGTGAGGGCGGCACCGGCTCCGGCTTCATCATCCAGGGCGGGTACGTGGTCACGAACAACCACGTGGTCGCCCCGGCGGGCCGGTTCGGCCAGATCACGGTGAGCTTCAACAACGGCAAGACCTCCCCGGCGAAGCTCGTCGGCACCGACCCCAGCTCCGACATCGCGGTGGTCAAGCCGGAGAACCTGTACGGCATGCCGACGATCACCCTCGGCGACTCCGACAGCGTCGTGGTCGGCGACCCCGTGATCGCGATCGGCGCCCCGCTCGGCCTCACCGGCACGGTGACCACCGGCATCGTGAGCGCGGTGAACCGGCCGGTGCAGGCCGGTGGCGAGGGCGGCTCCGACGTCGCCTGGATCAACGCGATCCAGACCGACGCGGCGATCAACCCCGGTAACTCGGGCGGCCCGCTGGTCAACGGCGCCGGCCAGGTGATCGGGGTGAACTCGGCGATCGCGTCGCTCGGCAGCGGCAGCCAGAGCGGCAACATCGGCCTCGGCTTCGCCATCCCGTCGAACCAGGTGCGCCGCATCGCCCAGGAGCTGATCACCACGGGCGTGGCGAAGACCCCGCGCATCGGCATCAGCATCGACCAGACCTACACCGGCGAGGGCGTGCGCATCGCGACGAGCGTCTTCCAGGGCCAGGCGCCGGTGGAGGAGGGCGGCCCCGCGGACAAGGCCGGGCTGAAGCCGGGCGACGTCATCCTCGCCATCGACGGCAAGCCGATGCTCAGCGGCGACCAGCTCATCGTCACGATCCGCAGCAAGGCGCCGGGCGACAAGATCAAGGTGACCTACCGGAGGGACGGCAAGGAGCACACCACCGAGGTCGAGGTCGGGGCGACGGTGCCGAACCCGCAACCGTCCTGACCGGCGGCTCGGGGCCGGGCAGGGCGGGCCGGGCGTTAGTCTGGTTGGCGTACTGGCGCTCGTCGTAGGAGAACGCGGTGTTCGGACTCGGTTGGCCTGAGGTCTTGGCGCTCGTGGTCATCGCGCTGCTGGTCTTCGGCCCCGAGAAGCTGCCTCAGGCCGCCCAGCAGGCCGGGCGCGCCCTGCGGCGGCTGCGCACGATGGCGAACAACGCCCGCGCCGACCTGCAGGCCCACCTCGGCCCCGAGTTCCGCAACTTCGACCCGGCGGACCTCAACCCGAAGCACTTCGTCCGCAAGCACCTGCTCGACGACATCGAGCGGGAGTGGTACCGGACGCCGGGCCCGGCCCTGCCCGGGTCGTCCCGGGTCGACGACCCGCTCGACGACCTCTACACGCCGCCGTCGTTCACCCCGCAGCGCTCGCTGAACTACGGCGAGATCCCGCCGTACGACCACGAGGCGACCTGACCGGGGCCGGCGGCGGCGCGGGTCACTCCTCCGGCGGGGTGAACGACCGGGTACGGCGCAGCCCCGCGGCCCGCCCCTTTGCCGCGATCACCAGCGCCATCTTCCGCGACGCCTCGTCGATCATCTCGTCGCCGAGCATCGCCGCTCCGCGCCGCCGTACCGTGGTGTGGTACTCGTAGGCGTCGAGGATGAGCTCGGCGTGGTCGTAGTCCTCCTGGCTGGGGGAGAACACCTCGTTCGCCGCCTCGATCTGGCCGGGGTGGAGCACCCACTTGCCGTCGTAGCCGAGCGCGGCCGACCGCCGGGCCACCCGGCGGAAGCCCTCCACGTCGCGGATCTGCAGGTACGGCCCGTCGATCGCCTGCAGGCCGTGCGCGCGGGCGGCCATGAGCAGCCGCATGAGCACGTAGTGGTAGGCGTCGCCCTCGGTGTACCCGGGCGGCTGCTCGCCCACCACGAGCGTGGGCATGTTGATCGACGCCATGAAGTCGGCGGGCCCGAACACGAGCGTCTCCAGCCGGGGCGAGGCGGCGGCGATCGCGTCCACGTTCACCAGCCCGCGGGCGCTCTCGATCTGTGCCTCGATGCCGATGCCGCCGACCGGCAGCCCCAGGCCGCGCTCGAGCTGGGTGAGCAGCGTGTCGAGCCAGGCGACGTGCGCGACGTCCTCCACCTTGGGGAGCATGAGGCAGTCGATCCGGTCGCCGGCGCGCTCCACCACCTCGATGACGTCCCGGTACGCCCAGTGCGTGGTGGCGTCGTTGATCCGCACCACGCGCACCTTGCCGGACCAGTCGCCCTCGCGCAGCGCCGCCACCACGTTGCGCCGCGCCTCCTCCTTGGCGAGCGGGGCGACCGAGTCCTCCAGGTCGAGGAAGACCTCGTCGGCGGGCAGGCCCTGCGCCTTCTCCAGGAACCGCGGGTTGCTGCCGGGGACCGCGAGGCAGGAACGCCGGGAACGCATCATGAGGCCAACGGTAGCCGAGGGGCGATCCGGGCCGATCAGGTGTCCGCCCCGGTGGCGGTGGCGGTGCCCGCGAGCGGCCGCTGCGGCGGCTCCGGCGCGGCGGCGCCCTCCCCGGCCGCCCGGCCGGTACGGCTCGCGCCCCGGGCGGCGGTCTGCGCGAGCAGCGCCCCGGCGATCACCACCGCGCCGCCGACGATCTGGAACGGTCCGAGCGCCTCGCCGACGAGCACCCAGGCGATGACCGCCCCCGCGACCACCTCGAGCGAGGCGACCGTGGAGCCCACCGCGGCGGACAGCCGGCGCACCGCGGTCACCCCGGTGATGTACGCGACCACGGTGGCGACCACGACGAGCACGGCCGCGGCGGCGAACGCGGGCAGCGTGGTGCCGCCGATCGTGGCGGCCTCGCCGAGCGCGGCCCACGGGATCTCCCACGGGCGGCTCAGCGGGACGAGCGCGACCGCGGCCCCGGTGAAGCCCCAGGCGATGAGGCCGAGCGGGTCCATCTCGTCCCCGAAGCCGTCGCTGATCAGGAAGTACCCGGCGCACCCGGCCGCGGCCGCGGCGGCGGCGAGCAGGCCGAGCCCGTCCAGCCGCATGCCCTGCCACACCTCGACCACGACCGCGAGCCCGGCGATGGTGATGAGCGCGCCGAGGTAGGCGGCGCGGCCGGGCCGGATGCGGCGCACCAGCCGTACCCAGACGACCACGAGCACCGGTGAGGTGAACTCGATGAGCAGCGCCACCCCGACCGGGATGCGGGTGATCGCGACGAAGAACAGCGCCTGCACCCCGGCGACCGCGACCAGCCCGTACGTCGCGACGAGGCCGATCCGGGAGCGCGGGATGCGCAGCGCGCGCGGCCGTACCAGGGCGAGGATCGCGAGCAGCAGCACCGCGGAGGCGGCCATGCGCAGCCACGCGGCCTCCAGCGGGGCGAGCCCGGCGGCGCCGAGGAACTTCGCCATCGGCCCGGAGAACCCGAAACAGCACGAGGAGAACACGGCGATCGCGAGACTCGTGCGCCGCATGCCTCACCATCCTGTAAGTACCGTCAAACGTCTTGGATGCTGTCATAGCAGGCACAGTGGCGGCAAGTTGATTAACCGCCTGACATCGGGCAAAAGACCACGAACCGGGGACGGGTGACGGGGAGGTGCGATGGTCTCCTACGCTGCCGATGTGAGGATCTTCATCGCACGCCTCGCCGGGACCCCGGTGTTCGACCCGAACGGGGACCAGATCGGCCGGATCCGGGACGCGGTGGTCGCGCTCCCCGGGCCGCGGCCCCCGCGGGTGCACGGCTTCGTCGTCGAGGTCCAGCCGCGCCGCCGGGTGTTCATGCCGATCACCCGGGTGCGCAGCTTCGGCGCGGGCTCGGTGGTGTTCACCGGGCGGCTCGACCTGCGGCGGTTCGAGCAGCGGGCGAGCGAGACGCTCGTGCTCGCCGACATGCTCGATCGCGAGGTCACCGTGCGGCGGCGGGGCGCGCCGGACGACCCCGGCGTCTCCGGGAGCGTGCTCGACGTGGCGATGGAGCGGGACCGCGGCGGCGACTGGCTGCTCACCAAGGTCGCGGTGCGCCGGCCCGGGCGGGGCCTGCGCCGCGGCGAGACGATCGTCGCGGACTGGGAGGAGGTCACCGGGTTCGAGAGCCTGCAGCCGGACCAGGGTACGGCGAGCCTGCTCGCGGCCTTCGAGCGCATGCGGCCCGCCGACCTCGCCAGCGCGCTGCACGCGCTGCCGCCCAGGCGGCGCGAGGCGGTCGCCGCCGCGCTCGACGACGACCGGCTCGCCGACGTGCTCGAGGAGCTGCCGGAACGGGACCAGATCGGCATCCTCACCACGCTCGCCGCGGAGCGCGCCGCCGACGTGCTCGAGGCGATGGCCCCGGACGACGCGGCCGACCTGCTGCAGGAGCTGCCCGCCGACCGCGCCCAGGCGCTGCTCGAGCTGATGGAGCCGCGCGAGGCCGCGCCGGTGCGCCGCCTGCTCACCTACGCCGAGGACACCGCGGGCGGCATGATGACGAGCGAGCCGGTGATCGTGCCGCCGACCGCGACCGTCGCCGAGGCGCTCGCGCACATCCGCCAGGAGGACATCACCCCGGCCGTCGCCGCCCAGGTGTACGTCACCCGCGCGCCGTACGAGACCCCGACCGGGCGCTTCCTCGGCGTGGCGCACTTCCAGCGGCTGCTGCGCGAGCCGCCCTCCTCGCTCGTCGGCGCGGCGATCGACCGGACCATCGACCCGATCCACCCGGACTTCAGCCTTGCCGAGGTCACGTCCTACCTCGCGACGTACAATCTGGTCGCCGCCCCCGTGGTCGACGAGCTGGGGCGCCTGGTGGGCGCGGTGACCGTGGACGACGTCCTCGACCATCTCCTGCCCGCCGACTGGCGGGAGCGCGAGGCGGAGATGCCGGAGGGCGCACAGGATCCGGAGGACGACACGGACCCGGAGACCCGGACGTCACCTTCGGAGGCGCAAGGAGCGACGGATGGCGGCTGACCGACTCGATCTGCCCAGGGAGACCCGCGGGGTACGGCTGCGCCCGCACTACGATCCCGAGGCGTTCGGGCGGCTCTCCGAACGGATCGCGCGGTTCCTCGGCACCGCCAGGTTCCTCGTCTACATGACCGCGTTCATCACGGTGTGGATCGCGTGGAACACGCTCACGCCGTGGACCTTCGACCCCTATCCGTTCATCTTCCTCACCCTCATGCTCTCGCTGCAGGCCTCCTACGCCGCGCCGCTCATCCTGCTCGCGCAGAACCGGCAGGCCGACCGAGACCGGGTGCAGGCCGAGGAGGACCGGCTCACCGCGGCGCGCAACCAGGCCGAGATCGAGTACCTCACCCGGGAGATCGCATCGATCCGCATGGCGCTCGCCGAGCTCGCCACCCGCGACTACCTGCGCTCGGAGCTGCAGCACCTGGTCGAGGAGCTGCGCGACCGGGTCCCGGAGCGCCGCTCCGGCTGACCCCGGCGGCCGCCGGTACGGCCCGGCCCGCGGTACGGCGGGCTCAGGAGCGGCGGCGGTCCGGCGGGCAGGCGCCGCCGCGGGAGAGCAGCTTGGTGAGCACCGCGGTGCACCTGCGCAGCTCGTCGTCGTCGAGCAGGTCGAGGAAGTGGCCGCGGATGGCGCGCTGGTAGGTGGGCGCCGCCGCGTCCCGGCGGGCCGCGCCCTCGTCGGTGAGCACGGCGTACAGGCCGCGGGCGTCGCTCGGGCAGGCCTCGCGCCGCAGCAGCCCCTCGCTCTGCAGCCGGTCGGCGAGCCGGGTCAGGCCGCTGCGGGAGAGCAGCACCCGGTCGGCGAGGTCGTTCATGCGCAGCCGCCGCTCCGGGGCCTCGTGGAGGTGGGCGAGCACCTCGAAGGCCGGCAGGGACAGGCCGTGTTCCAGCAGCAGCTCGGCCTCGAGGGCGCGGGTGATCTGGACCTGGACGCGCTGGAGCAGGCGCCAGAAGGTGAGTTCCTCGGGTGTGAGGGCGGTTCCGCCGCCGGCCGTCACCGTCACATCCGGCATCCTAGAACGTTCGCCACGTGTGGCACATAGCTCTCGTGATCGCCGTGCCCGCGTGTTTCCGGCCCGGTTCCGGCCCAGTGTCGGCCCAGTGCCGGCGCTGCGCCGCCCCCGGGCCGGCTCCGCCGTACCGCCGGTGCCGCCGTTCCCGGCACTCGGGGCGGTCCATACCATGGAGCCATGGCTCCCACTCCAGAAGCGGTCAGGGCGGCTCTGGCCACGGTCAACGACCCTGAGATCCGCCGGCCCATCACCGATCTCGACATGGTCAAGAGCATCGACATCACCCCCGACGGGATGGTGCGGGTCGGCGTCTATCTCACGGTCGCGGGCTGTCCGCTCCGCGACACCATCACCCGCCAGGTCACCGAGGCCGTCGGCCGGGTCGAGGGCGTGACCGCCGTCGAGGTGGAGCTCGACGTGATGAGCGCCGAGCAGCGCAAGAACCTGCAGGCCAAGCTGCGCGGCAGCCGCGCGCCGGAGAAGGAGATCCCGTTCGCCAAGCCCGGCTCGCTCACCCGGGTGTTCGCGATCGCCAGCGGCAAGGGCGGCGTCGGCAAGTCCTCGGTCACCGTGAACCTCGCCGCCGCGATGGCCGCCTCCGGGCTGAAGGTCGGCGTGGTCGACGCCGACATCTACGGCCACAGCGTGCCGCGCATGCTCGGCGTGTCCGAGCGGCCGACCAAGGTGGAGGACATGATCCTCCCGCCGGTCGCGCACGACATCAAGGTCATCTCGGTGGGCATGTTCAAGCCCCAGGCGAACATGCCGGTGGTGTGGCGCGGTCCCATGCTCGACCGCGCGCTGCACCAGTTCCTCACCGACGTGTACTGGGGCGACCTCGACGTGCTGCTCATGGACCTGCCGCCGGGCACCGGCGACATGGCGATCTCGGTGGCGCAGCGGCTGCCCAACGCCGAGATCGTCGTGGTGACGACCCCGCAGGTCGCCGCCGCGGAGGTGGCCGAGCGGGCCGGGTCGATCGCGGCCCAGACCCACCAGCAGATCGTCGGCGTCATCGAGAACATGGCGTGGCTCGCCTGCCCGCACTGCGACGAGCGCATCCCGGTGTTCGGCGAGGGCGGCGGCCAGGCGGTGGCCGACGGGCTCACCCGCATCATCGGCACCAAGGTGCCGCTGCTCGGCCAGGTGCCGCTCGACACCCGGCTGCGCGAGGGCGGCGACGCGGGCAAGCCGCTCGTGCTCACCGACCCCGACTCGCCCGCGGCGGTGGAGCTGCGGCGCATCGCCGACCGGCTCGCCAAGCGGTCCGGCAGCCTCGTCGGCCGCCAGCTCGGCCTCTCGCCGGCAGGCCGCTGACCCCGGCATCCCCCGCGTCCCCGGCCTCCGGGCCCGCCGGTCCGGGCCGGGGGGACGCCCGCCGGGGGCCGTCACCCGCGGCGCGCCCTCGGGCGACGGGATTCGCCGCATCGCCGTTCGGCGATCGTACGGCCGGGCCGCCGTGCCGCGCTTCACGCGATTTCTCCCGCATTTCCGACAAATCGCGCTCGTTTCGGCCGCGAGGAATGCACCGGCGCTTTGTCGGGAAATGCAATGCGCTTTGCCCTGGTGATGGGCGGCGTCGCGTCGTATTGGCGAAGGATCACGTGTCCTGTATCCCGGCTATCCATGCGATCTGACACGCTTCAGGAATGAACCGGAGTCAGTTCGCCCACAGGAAATCGTCGGTATTTTCCGTCGGATCGCTCGCCGCGCTGACGGTCGCCGGCGCCGCGGTGCTCGGGCTCGGCGTGCCCGCCGCGGCCTCGCCGGAGCCCACCGCGAAGCAGGGCGCGGGTTCCGCCGGCTCCACCGCCAGGACCACCACCCGGGACGCCGGCGCGGGCGCGGCCCGGAGGAAGGCCAGGAACACGGCCAGAAACGCGGCCGGGAACACCGCCGGGAACACGGCCAGAAACACCGCCGGGAACACTGCCGGGAACCCGGCCGGGAACACTGCCGGGAGCACGGCCAAGGGCGTGGCCCGGCGCCGTGCCGCCGCCGCGCACCTCACCGTGCTCAGCTACAACGTCTGCGGCGGGAGCTGCAAGAACCACCTGACGGTCGAGGCGTGGGCGCGCCGCATGGAGCGGCACCTGACCGAGAACGACGCCGACGTGATCCTCTTCCAGGAGCTGTGCCGGGGGCAGTTCGACGCGCTCCGGCGCACGCTCAGCGGCCGGTACGAGGGCCGGTGGGCCGGCACCGTCGGCGACAACGAGGGCTGCGGCAAGCAGTGGGGGTCCGGCGCGGACGCCGCCTCGAACCGGCGCGGGTTCGGGCTCGCCACCTTCGTCCGCGGCTCCGGCTCGATCGTCGCCGAGCGCGTCTGGTGGCTGCCGAACCACGGCACGAACGAGCCGCGGGCGCTGCACTGCGTCGACGCCGAGCCGCGCGGCCGCCGGGTCCGGGTGTGCAACACCCACCTCGACTGGCACGACGACACCCAGCAGGTGCAGGCCGAGTTCGTTGCCCGGCTCGTCTCGCCGTGGGCGGCGCACATCCCGGTCGTGCTCGGCGGCGACCTCAACGCCGAGCCGGACGAGCGGTCGATGGCCCTGTTCTACGACCACTCCGGCGGCCGCGGCGTGTTCCAGGAGGTCGACGAGACCGACCGGACGTACTTCGGCGAGCGGTGCGCGGCGACGGCGGCCCGCTGCCGGTCCGGCGAGGGCACCGACGGGCCCAAGAAGCTCGACTACATCTTCCTCAGCCGCCGCCACTTCACGGGGGTCGTCGGCGACGCGGTCGTCGAGAACGACGTGTCCGACCACGCGCTGCTGCGCGGGCGCGCGACCTGGCGCAACCTGCCGCCGCGCGCGGACTTCTCCTGGCATCCGTCCCGCGCCTCGTAGGGCCGGGGGCGCGCCACGCGGAGAATGATCACATGGATCAACCGCCCTTTCCCGGCCCTCCGCCGCACCATCCGGCCCCGCTGACCCCGGTACGGCGGCCGTGGCTGGTGCCGCCGCCGCCCGGACTGCCGTACCACCGGCTCGCGTGCACCCCGGTGAACCGCTGGTGGCGCCCGCTGCTCGGCACCCTGCTCGTCGCCGGCGGGTTCGTGCTGATCGGCGGGTTCGTGGTGGTGGCCGGCATGATCGTCGCGATCTTCTCCGGGCTGCCGGTCGACCCCGCGGGCGCGTCGTTCCTCGGCGACCCGCTGCTCACGCTGACGGTGCTGCTGCTGTCGATCGCCCTGGTGCTCCCGATCGTGTACGGCGCGGCGGCGCTGGTGCAGCGCCGCCCGCCGGGCACCCTCTCCTCGGTGGCCGGGCGGCTGCGCTGGCGGTGGCTGGGGCTGTGCCTGCTGGTGGCGGTGGCGGCGGGGGTGCTCGGCCAGCTCGCCCTGGGCATCGCCCTCTCGGTCACCGGGGAGGACGGCGGCGAGCTGCTCGGCTGGGTCGGCTGGGAGACGTTCGGCCCGGCGCTCGTCATCACCCTCGTGCTCGTGCCGTTCCAGGCCGCGGCCGAGGAGTACATCTTCCGGGGATGGCTGCTGCAGGCGTTCGGGGCCTACCTGCGCTCGCCCTGGCCGGGCATCCTGCTGGGCGCCGCCGGGTTCACCGCGCTCCACGCCTACACCGACTGGGGCATCGTCGACGTGTTCACGTTCGGCGCGCTGATGGGGTGGATCTCGGTGCGCACCGGTGGCCTGGAGGCGGCGATCGCGCTCCACACGGTGAACAACGTCGTGGCCTTCCTGGTCAGCACCGCCACGGGGGAGCTGGAGAACACGCTGCGCCAGGGGTCCGTGCCGTGGCAGTCCCTGGTCGGCACCGCCGTACAGCTTGCGACATTCACCGTAATAGTGCTGTTTTTTGCGCGAAAGAGGGCAATTCAGACAGTCTCTCGATAAATCTCACTAGAGAGGTCTCGCCATAACGGTCCTCGGCATGTTGCGCTGTTCTGGTCCAGGTAAACTGCCGACGAGGAGGTGCTGAGCGTGGCCTCGGGTCCCGAAGAACCGCGCTCACAAGAGTGGTCGCCCCAGGAGAGTGCCGATCCCGGGGGGAGGACGGCACACGAGCCGGCGCATCCGCCCCGTACGTCACCTCCGCCACCTCCGCCGGCACTGCACCATCTGCCGCCGGACCCCGCCGGCGCCGCGCCGCGCCGCGCTCCCGCCGCCTCACCGTGGGCGCTCCCGCCGTTCACCGCACCCATTCCCGAGGGGCCCGCTCCGGAGGGGGAGGACCCGCGCGCCGGTGACCCGCCCGTCCGGCGGGACCGCCCGCCCGGGGAGCGGGCCGGCGACCCGGCCGAGCCGCCCGTGGCCCAGGCGCCGCCGCAGCCGCCCCCACCGGGCACGCCGCCCGGGACGTCGCCGGGGGCCCAGCCGCGGCCCCACGCGCCGCACGGCCGCCACCCGTATCCGCCGCCGGGCACCCCGATCCCCATCGACGAGCTCGCCGAACGTTTCTCCGGCCGGGCGCCCGAGGGCGGGCTCACCGCGAAACCCCCCGACGCCGGCGCGGAGGAGCCCCGGAGGGGGGTGCACGATCCCGGCCGCCCGCCTGCGCACGCCCGGGACCCCGGACCGGCCGAGGCGGACCGGCGGCAAGAACAGGACATCGGGGGAGGGACCACCTGGAACCCGCTCCCCGGGGAGGAGGAAGGCGACCGGCGCGCGTCCGGGCCCGGCGAGGGGGCCCGCGAAGGTGCACAGGACGCCGCCGGTGGCCGGACCGGACGCCGAGGGCGCAGGCGACGCGCCGCCGGCCCTTTTCCGGGCGTCGACCCCCAGGCCCGGCCGGAGGGGCGGCCCGGCGATCCCCGGTACGGGCCCGGATACATGCGCGCGGTGTGGCCACCCGAGGCGGTGGCGCGCGAGGAGGCCGCGGCGTACGCCGGATCGGAGGCCCAGGCCGGTCCGGGGCGCGAGGCGGATCCCACGGCCGTCACCACCCCCGCCCCGGCCGCACCCGCCGCGCCCCCGGAAGATCCCGCCTTCGTCCCCGCGGAGGGCCACGGGCAGGACGCGGACCCCACCGCGCCGATCCGGCGCATCGGCACGCCGCCGGGGGTACGGCCCGCCGGGCGGTCGCGGCCGGAGTCGCCCCGGCGCGGGCGGCGCGGCCTGCGCGGCCGGGGCCGCCACCACCGCGAGGACCCCCGCCCGTTGCGGCGCCGCCGCCGTCGCCTGCTGCTGCCCGTGCTCGTGCTCGCGGTGATCGCCGGCGCGGGCGCCCTCGGCTTCGCCGCGGTGAGCATCCTGCAGCGGCCCGCCCCCGCGGGGGTACGGCTCGCCGCCGGTGTGGGCACCGCGGCCGACGACGTGTTCCGCGCCCCGCCGGGCGCCGCGGGCAGCGGGTCGAGCCAGGTGCTCAACGCGGTCACCTCGGTCGGCTCCACCGTCGTGGCCGTGGGGAGCGACACCACCGGCCCGGTGCCCCGGCCGCTCTTCCTCGTCTCCACCGACGGCGGCGCCACCTGGGAGCTCGGCCAGGTGACCGGCCCGGCCGGGGTCGAGGCCCGGGCGGGTACCGCGGGCCGGGTGACCGGCGGCGGCGGGCGCTGGCTCGCCGCGGGCACCGAGGCGCCCGCGAGCGTGGGCGCGCGCGGCGCGGGCCTCGGCCTCGCCGGTCCCTCGGGGGTGACCGCGCGCGGCATGTGGACGTCTGCCGACGGCCGCTCCTGGACCGCGGTCGACCCGGCGCGGCTGACCATGTTCGGCCCCGGCGACCGCATCGCCGACCTCGCCCGCACCGCCAACGGCTTCGTCGCGGTCGGCTCCTCCCGGCTCGACGAGGGCCGTACCGGCCCGGCGGCCTGGGTCTCCCCGGACGGGCAGGACTGGGCCCGCGCCGACCTGACCGGGCTCGGCTCGGGCGTGCGCGGCGTGCGCGCGGTGGTGGCGAACGGCGACCAGGTCGTGGCGCTCGCCGACGCCGGGTCGGGCGAGTCCGGGGTGGCGGTGCTGCGCTCGGCGGACGGCGGCCGGAGCTGGCGGAGCGCCAAGCCCCCGGCGGACGGCGGGATCGCGTCGGGCGCGCTCGCGGTCGCGGGCGACGGGTTCGTGCTCGTGCCCACCCGCCAGGTGACCGGCGGGCGGGTGAAGGTGTACTGCTCGCGCACCGGCGACTCCTGGCGCTCCTGCGGCGAGATCGGGCCGCTCGGCCCGGAGGGCCTCGGGGTGCGCGGGCTCGCCTCCTCGGCGGCGGGCCTCGCCGCGGTCGCCGAGACCGGCTGGCAGGAGTACACCGTCTTCACCAGCGAGGACGGCGCCACCTGGGCGAAGGGCGCCGAGCTCGGGAAGCTCACCGGCACGCTGCGCGGCGTCGCCATCACCGACCAGGGCACCCTGGTCGCGGGCGGGGACAAGCCGGCCGCCGACGTGGACAACCTGCCGGTGCTGATGACCGCGCGCAAGGGCGGGAAGGCGCGGGCCGTACCGCCGGAGGAGATCGCCGGGCTCACCCGGTCGGCGCGGGAGATCGCCCGGATCGCGGCCGGGGCGAACCTGTTCGTCGCCGTGGGCACGGCCCAGGGCGACGCGGGCATCTGGACCAGCCCGGACGGCGACCGGTGGACGACGATCGGCGCGGGCGCGCTCGGCGGCCCGGGACGGCAGGCGCTCGCGGACGTGGCGCACGGGCCCGAGGGCTGGCTCGCGGTCGGCGGCACCATGCCCGACCCGGCCGTCGCCCGGCCGCTGCTGGTGACCTCGCAGGACGGCGCGCGGTGGCGCCGGGTCGGCGAGTCGGCGGTCCCCGAGGTCCCGCTCGGCGTCTACCACCTCGTCCCGCACGCGGTCGCGGCCGGCCCCGACGGGTACGTGATCGCCGGGGAGCAGCGGTCCGGCGCGGACGGCGCCGCGGTGCTGTGGTACACCCGGGACCTGCGCCGGTTCGAGCGCGTCGGGAAGCTGCCGTCGTCCGGGGCCGGGGTGCGGCTGCACGACGTCGCCGCCACCTCCTCCGGCTACGTCGCGGTCGGCGGCTCCGGCGCGGCCGACCGGGAGACCGGGGTGGTGTGGACGTCCGCGGACGGGCGCACCTGGACCGGCCGCGCCCGGCCCATGCCGGAGGGCGCGCGCTCGGCGCACCTGCGCCGCGTGCTCGCCACCTCCACCGGCCTGGTGGCGGTCGGCACCGCGGTCACCGGCGAGGGGCGCCGCCCGTTCGCCGCCCACTCCGCCGACGACGGCCGCACCTGGGCGTTCACCTGGCTGCCCGCGGAGGCCTCCGCGACCGTGCTCGACCTCGCCGTGGCCGGGTCGGCGTTCGTCGCGGTCGGCTCGTACGGCGCGCCCGGCGACGGCGCGGCGTGGATCTCCGCGGACGGCCGCGACTGGCGGTACCGCGAGCTGCGCGGCGCGGGCCTGTCCGGGGACGGCAGCCAGTGGCTCGGCACGGTCGCCGCGCTCGGCGACCGGGTGGTCGCCATCGGCCGCTCCACCACCTACACCGACGACCACCTCACGCTGTGGCGGACCACGGTGACCCGATAGCGGAGGGCGGGCGACGCCGTCAGCCCGGCGGGACGACGCGCCACTCGGTGAGCGCGTCGATCAGGCCCGGCGTGAGGGGGAGGCGGCGCAGCTCGGCCGGGTGGTACCAGCCCGCGTCCGCCGCGTCGTCGCCCGGGGCGAGGGTGCCGCAGGCGACCGTGGCGAGGTAGTCGTTGATCTCGAACACGCCGCCGCCCGGGGCCGGGCGGTCCACGGTCCCGGCGAGGCGGCCGACCCGGACGACGAGGCCGGTCTCCTCGCGCACCTCGCGCACCACCGCCTCGGCGTCCGTCTCACCCGGCTCCACCCGGCCGCCCGGCAGCGACCACAGCCCCGCGCCGGGCGGGCGGGCCCGCCGTACCAGCAGGATCCGGCCCGCGTCGTCGAGGACGATCGCGCCGACACACTTTATCCGCACATGACCAAGATTACGGCCGGATAACGGCCGTGGCCTTGACTTATGGGCGCGTCGCGCCGCACGGTGAGGAGTTGTGAGAGCCGCGCCTGTCTGCCCGCGGTGCTTCGGACCGCTGCACGAACCGAGCGCCTGGTCGAGCGCCTGGCGGTGCGGCGTGCACGGAGACGTCCCGCCCCTGCACACCCACCGGCCGTCGGACGCCGCCTTCGACGCCGTACGCCGCATGGCCCGGGTCCCGGTGTGGATGCCCTGGCCGCTCCCGGCCGGCTGGCTCGTCACCGGGTTCGCCGAGGCCGGGGACGAGCGCTCCGGCGGGGTGGCCACCGTGGTCGCGCTGTCCGGCCCCTCGGTCACCTGGGGGCCGGCCGACATGCTGCTCGTCGCCGAGGAGCCGGGCGTCGGCCTCGGCGCGGCGTACGCGGGCCTGTCCGGGCCCGACCCGGGGGACGGCGTGGGCGACGGGCCGCCGCACGCCAAGGTGGACATCCGGGGCCACCCCACCCCGCTGTGGTGCGTCGAGGGGGTGCCACCCGACCGCGCCGTCTACGTCGGGGAGGCGCTCGGCAACTGGCTGTGGGCGATCGCCTGGCCTGCCGAGGTCGGCTGCCTGATCGCGCTCACCGAGTTCGACCTGCGCGACCTGAGCGACCCCGACCAGATCTTCGACCTGCCGTACGGCGCGTTCTCCCCGCGGCTGCAGATCGATCGCTGACCGGCCGGCCGGTCGGCGCGCGGCGCCCGAGGACGGCCACGGACCGCACCGCAGTCGGTAGGGTTTACAGGCGTGACAGCGCGTATCGAGCGAGTGGTGACGTCGGGCGTCGTCGACATCGACGGCACCGAGCACAAGGTGGAGAACAACACCTGGATCGTGGGCGACGACGACGAGGTCATCGTCATCGACCCGGCCCGCGACGCCGAGAAGATCATGGAGAAGGTCGGCGAGCGCGAGGTGCTCGCCGTCATCTGCACCCACGGCCTGCCGGACCACGTCGGCGCGGCGATCGAGGTGGCCGCCCGCGACGAGGCCATGGTCTGCCTCCACCCCAAGGACAAGAAGATCTGGCGGGAGACCTGGCCGGAGACCTGGCCGGACATCGAGGTCGAGGACGAGGGCTTCTTCGAGGTCGCCGGGGTGCGCCTGGAGGTGCTGGAGACCCCGGGGATCACGCCGGGCGGCATCTCGCTCTACTGCGAGGCGCTCGACGTGGTGTTCACCGGCAAGTCGCTGCAGGCGGACGGCCCGGGCAAGATCGGCGGCGTGTACCCGGCGCTGCCCGACCAGCTCACCTCGATCGGCTCCCGCCTGTTCACGCTGCCCGGCGCCACCCGGATCCTGCCGAACCACGGCGAGGAGGCCGTGATCGGCGACCTGGAGCCGCACTTCGACGACTGGGTGTCCGGCTCGCTCACCCGCAAGGAGGACGAGAGCGAGGCCGACCCGGCGAAGGCCACCCCGCTCGTCGACGGCACCAAGGTCGCGGGCATCAAGCTCTCCCTCGACGACTGAGCCGGCGTGCACCAGCTCGCCCTCGACGGCATGCCGCGCCGCCTGTACGCGTGCACGCCGTCCCGGCTCAACACCTGGCTCGACTGCCCGCGCCGCTACCGGTTCACCTACCTCGACCGCCCGGCGCCGGCGAAGGGGCCGCCGTGGGCGCACAACAGCGTCGGCGCCGCGGTGCACAACGCGCTCGCCGCCTGGTGGCGGGAGCCGTACGAGCGGCGCACCCCCGAGGTCGCGGGCAGGCTCGTGGCCACCGGCTGGATCGGTGACGGGTTCCGCGACGCGGAGCAGTCGGCCCGGTGGCGGGAGCGCGCCCGCGCCATGGTGACCGCGTACGCCGGCGGCCTCGACCCGTCCGCCGAGCCGGTCGGCGTGGAACGCCAGGTCGCCACCCGCACCGACACGATCGCCCTGACCGGGCGGGTGGACCGGATCGACCGGCGCGGCGGCGAGCTGGTGATCGTCGACTACAAGACCGGCCGCCGGGCCCCGGACGCCGACGAGGCCCGCTCCTCGCTCGCCCTCGCCGTCTACGCGGTCGCCGCCGCCCGCACGATGCGCCTGCCCTGCCGCCGGGTCGAGCTTCACCACCTGCCGAGCGGCCGGATCGCCGCCGCCGAGCACACCGCCGAGTCCCTCGACCGGCACCTGCGCCGGGCCGAGGAGATCGCGGCCGAGGCGGCCGAGGCCGACGAGCGCTACCGTGAGTGGGCCCGCACCCGCCCCGGTACGGCCGGCCGCCGCGGCGACGGCGCGCCCGCGGACGTGCCGCCCGAGCTCGACGCCCTGTTCGCGCCCCGGCCGGGCCCGCTGTGCTCCTGGTGCGACTACCGCCGGCACTGCCCGGAGGGACAGGCCGCGTCCCCGGCCAAGCGGCCGTGGGACGGCCTGGCCGAGGAGGAGATCGAGGCCGGCTGACGCCCGCCCGGCCGGCCCGCGGCGCGGACCGGGCCCGCAGATCAGGGCCGGGGATCAGGGCCGGGGATCAGGACTGCACGAAGCGGTGCTCGGACGCGTTCCAGAACCGGGTGAGCGCGGCCGCGGTGGTCTCCGGCGCCTCCACGGCCGGGCTGTGCAGGGCGCCGGGCACGACGATGCACTCCGCCCCGAGCCGGTCGGCCATCTCGGCCTGCAGGTGCGGCGGCCAGCCGTCGTCGTGCTCGCCGTACAGCACGAGCTTGGGCACGTCGGCCTCGGCGAGCTCGTCGACCCGGTCGGGGGCGCTGAGCACCTGCTCGCCCATGGTCTGCATGCCGACGAGGTTGTTCGCGAAGATGCGCTTGCGCAGGAAGGCGAGGATCTCGTCGGGCACGCCCTGCGCCATCGCCTCGGGCTCCAGGTGGTTCTCCCAGATGCGCTCCAGGCCCACCTCGGGCACCAGGCTCAGCAGCGAGCGGGCGGCCTGCTCGCGCGGGCCCACGATCGCGCCCGGCCCCGAGCTCATCAGGGTGAGCGAGGCCGCCTTCGTCGCGCCGCCGAGCACGGCCTCGCGCACCACGAGCCCGCCGAAGGAGTGGCCGAGCAGGTGCACCGGCTCGCCCTCGCCCACCACGCCGGCGACCGCGGCCACGTCCGCGCCGAGCGCGGCGCAGGTGTAGGCGGCCGGGTCGTCCGGCCCGGGCGTCTCGTACTGACCGCGCATGTCGATCGCGATCACCCGGCGGCGTCCCGCGTCGGCGAGGCTCTGCAGGACCGCGAGGAAGTCCTCCTTGCTACCGGTGTACCCGGGCACGAGCAGCGCGGGCCATCGCTCGGCGACCCCGCTCACCGGCAGTGCCTCGAGAGCGGCGAACCACCCGGCGGGCGTCTCGATCCGGATCGGCGTCACCCCGGGCGGCAACGTCAGGAAGCGCGGCGTACTCACGTGGCACCACAATACCCAGCCCGCATCTCCGGGACACCATGGAACGGTACGCCCTGGGTGGAAACCGGCGCGCCGACGGGCCGCGGCGTCCTGCGGCAGGGCGCGCGGAGCGGCCGAGGGCCGTGCCGCGGTGCGGGCGACCCTCGGCGCGTCCGATTCTCCCGGCCCGTCCCGCCGGTCTCCCCGGCGCTCGCCGGGACGGCGTCAGCCGCCGTTGCGGCGCCGGCGCCGGCGGCGGGAGCCGCTGCGCTCGGGGACCGACGGCGCGACGTAGTCGTCATCGTCGTCGGGCACGCCCAGGTCCGGCGCCCGGAAGATCACCGTGAACGGGTCCGGCGGGATGATCCGCTCCGGCTCGGGACGGCGCGGCGCGGGCTCTTCGCCGGTGAAGCCGTCGATCGGCTCCTCGGCGTGCCCGTCGGAGCCGCCGACGTACTCGTCGTCCCGGACGTCCTGGTCCGGTTCGACCGCCGGCAGCCGCTGCGTGTCGGCGAGTGCCTTGGCGAGGGCCGCCTTGTTGGCCCCTCGGCGTGTGCGCTTGGGCGGCAACGCCTCGACCTCCTCGGTGACGGCCGGCGCGACGGTTTCGACGACCGGGCCGGTCGCGCCGGCGTCGGCCTCGGTCGCCTCGACCGGGTGGGCGGCACGCTCGGCGAGCCGCCCGCCGCGGGTGCGGCGGCGCTGGCGCCGCGGCCGGTCCTCGCGCTTGCGGGACCGCGCCCGCCCGGTCTCGCCGACATCCTCGAGCTCCTCGGCGTCGAGCCCGGCGCGGGAGCGCTGCGCGTGCGGCAGCACGCCCTTGGTGCCCTCCGGGATGCCGAGGTCCGCGTAGAGGTGCGGCGAGGTCGAGTAGGTCTCCTTCGGCTCGGGGACGCCGAGCTTGAGCGCGGCGTTGATGAGCTTCCACCGGGGAAGCTCCTCCCACTCGACGAAGGTCACCGCCGTGCCGGTACGGCCGGCCCGCCCGGTGCGCCCGATCCGGTGGACGTAGGTCTTCTCGTCCTGCGGGCAGTCGTAGTTGACCACGTGGGTGACGTCGTCGATGTCGATGCCGCGGGCGGCGACATCGGTGGCGACGAGCACGTCGACCTTGCCGTTGCGGAACGCCCGCAGGGCCTGCTCGCGCTGCCCCTGGCCGAGGTCCCCGTGCACCGCGGCGGCGGCGAAGCCGCGCTCGAGCAGCTGCTCGGAGACCATCTGGCAGGCGCGCTTGGTCTCGCAGAAGACCATCGTCAGCCCACGGCCCTCGGCCTGCAGCAGCCGGGCGAGGATCTCGATCTTGTCCATCCGGTGGGCGCGCCAGATGTGCTGCACCACCTGCGGCTGGACGTCGGACTCCAGCAGCGGGTCCTCGGCCCGCACGTGCGTCGGCCGGTTGAGGTACCGGCGGGCGAGGGCGACGACCTCGCCGGGCATCGTGGCCGAGAACAGCAGCGTCTGCCGGTTCTCCGGGATCAGCTTGATGATCCGCTCGACGTCGGGCAGGAAGCCGAGGTCGAGCATGCGGTCGGCCTCGTCGAGCACGAGCATCTGCACCTGACCGAGGTCGAGGTGCTTCTGCTTGACGAGGTCGAGCAGCCGGCCCGGCGTCCCGACGACGATGTCCACGCCGAGCTTGAGGGCCTCGATCTGCGGCTCGTAGGCCCGCCCGCCGTACACCGACAGCACCCGTGACCCGAGCTTGCCGCCGGCGAGCGTGAGGTCCTCGGTGACCTGCAGGGCGAGCTCGCGGGTCGGCACGACCACCAGGCCCCGCGGCTTCTTGCGGTTCTTGCGGGGCTTGCCCACCCGTTGCAGCATCGCCACGCCGAAGGCGTAGGTCTTGCCGGTCCCGGTACGGGCCTGTCCGATGACGTCCTGACCGCTGATCGCCAGCGGCAGCGCCATCTCCTGAATGGAGAACGGTGTGACGATGCCCTCGGTCTCCAGGGCATCCGCTATCTCCGGTATGACTCCGAGGTCTCGGAACGTCGTCAGCTTGGCCTGCCTATCCTCTGCCGAAGGCGGGCCTCCGGGACCCTGCACCGTGATGTCCCCCTGTGGGGTCCGCGCGGAGAGACGCCTTCAACGGTTCCAGCGACCGCCGTGGAGTCGAGCCGTTCTTCGGGGCTCCAGGAGCACCGTGGGGGGCCGGGGGAGACTCCCCGGGGATGACACGGTTCCCGGATTAACACAGTGCGGTCGCACCTACCTTGCACTCTACTCGATACCACAACACCGGGCCGATGTCTTTATGTTCCCCTCCCGTGTTTAGTCTGCACACATGAGTGATACCTCAAGCGGCGTCGTCGATCTACTGGGTGCGCTGGCGTACGCGGAACTCACGGGCTTCCTGCGGCTCGCGGAGGACGCCGCCACGCTCGCCCCCACGCTCACCGACCGGGCCGAGCTCAGCGATCTCGCGGCCGTGGAGCACCGCCACTTCCGGTTGCTGCGCGACCGGCTCGTCGAGCTGGGCGTCGACCCCGAGGAGGCGATGGCCCCGTTCGTCGACGCCTTCGATTCCTGGCACGCGCTGACCAGGCCGTCCGACTGGCTGGAGGCCCTGGTCAAGGCGTACGTGGGCACGGGTATCGCGATGGACTTCTATCGGGAGGCCGCCCGGCGGGTGGGCCCCGACATCGCCGGACTGGTGGAGGAGGCGCTCGCCGACGAGGGGCGCTCGGAGTTCGCGGTCGAGCGGGTGCGCGCCGCGCTCGAGCGGGAGCCGAAGGCGGCCGGGCGGCTGGCGCTGTGGTCCCGCCGGCTCGTCGGCGAGGCGCTGAGCCAGGCGCACCGGGTCGCAGCGGCGCGCCCGGCGCTCGCCGCCCTGCTCGTCGAGGCCGGTGAGGGCGAGGACCTGCCCGAGATCGGCCGGTTGTTCGCCCGGCTCACCGAGCAGCACGCCAAGCGCATGAGCGCCCTGGGGCTCAGCGCGAGCTCGTGACCGTTCGCGCCGGTCGTTCGCCTGATCGATCCCGCCGATCAAGCCCGCGGGTCCGCACCCCGCGCGGTACGGCGGCGCGCCCGGCGGGCCGTACCGGATGCGCAACCGGGCGGGTCCGGTACGGCGCCGCGAGCCGCATGGCGACGGGATGACGACGCACCGCCCCGGCGTCCGGCCGGGGCGGGACGGCGGGCGCGCGGCCCGCCGCCTCGGCCGGCCGCCCCGGACACGGCATGCGGGGCACGCCGTACCCGGGCGCCGGTCAGAACGCGTTGCCGAAGCCCGCGGGACGCTGCTCCTTCTCGCCGATCTCCACGAAGCCCAGCGCCGACACCGGGACGAGCACGGTGCGGCCCTTGGTGTCGGTGAGCGTGAAGACGCCGTTCCCGCTGATCGCCTTGATGAGCCGCTGCTCGACCTGCTCGGGCTCGAGGTCGGTCTCGACCACCAGCTCGCGGTGCACCGAGCGCACGCCGATCTTCACTTCCATGCTGCTCCCTCTCTCGGCCCTGTCGGTCGCGACGCCCGCCGCGGTGGCGGCGTACCGTCGCGCATCTCCCGGCACCTCTCGTGCCGGCGGAGTACGGCCATGCTTCACCGCGCCGTCCCGACGCGCGCGACGTTATCGCGCCCGGCGAAACGCGCGGCACGGGCCGTGGGGGGTTCGCGTCGAGGTGGTCAGGTCTCGTCCCGATGGGACGGTCCAATCACGTCGTACGGGGAAAACCGCTGATCCCCCGCCAGGCGAGGCGCGCCATGAGCTGTTCGGCGGAGTCCTTGGGGATCTTGCCCTGGGTGCTGATCCAGTACCGGGCGCTCACCTCGGCCATGCCGACGAGGCCGACGCCGAGCAGGTGGGCCTCGTCGCGGGAGACGCCGGTGTCCTCCTGGATCACCTGGGCGATCATCTCGGCGCAGTCCTGCAGCGCGCGCTCCACCCGCTCCCGTACCGGCGCGACGTGGCGCAGGTCGGACTCGAACACCAGGCGGAACGCCTCGCCCTGGCTGGAGACGAAGTCGAAGTAGGCGCGGAAGGTGTTGCGGACCCGCTGCTTGTTCTCGGTGGTGGAGGAGAGCGCCGCGCGCATGCGGCCGATCATGTCCTCCACGTGCATGTCGAGCAGCGCGAGGTAGAGCTCGAGCTTGCCCGGGAAGTGCTGGTAGAGCACGGGCTTGCTCACCCCGGCACGCTCGGCGATGTCGTCCATCGCGGCCGCGTGGTAGCCGTTCTCCACGAACACTTCCTGTGCCGCCGTGAGCAACTGGCGGCGCCGCACCATGCGGGGCAGACGCGTGGTGCGGGGTTTGGCGTCCGGGGTAGCCGTCACGACAGTCTCCTTGCGAGGACGAGTTCTCCGAACGGGCCGACGAGGACGAGAGTGCCCGCCCAGGCCGCCCGCAACCACCAGCGGCGCAATCCTACGCACTGGTAGGTGCGTCGCCGCGCCCGCTACCGGTAGTCGTCCTCGTCGAGGTCGACCGTGCGATCGTCGTTGAGCACGGCGGAGGGGTCCACCTCGAGGGAGAAGCGCCGCGGCCACGACCGCTGCTCCTCCTCCCGATCGCGCACCGAGCGCTGCTGTTCGGCCGCGTCGGCCTCCGGCGCCTCGATCGAGAGCTCGTCGGACGAGAGCTCAGCGGACGCCGCCTCGCCGAGGGAGGAATCGCCACGAACATCCATCTCCGACATCTGTCGTCCCTCTCGTTTCCGGATCGCCCGAGGCCGTCGCCTCTGTCGACACCAGCCTACGGCCAATCGCCCCGGTCAGCGGTGAGGTGGGCCGACAAGCGATCACCCCTCGGCGAGGGCGCCGAACAGATCGCCGTACTCGGCCACCCGTTTCAGCACGTCCGCGGCGGTGAACACCATAATCGGCGCCGCGCCGGGCCGTGCGGCGGACGGGGTTCCGGACGCGGTCCCGCCCCCTGATTCGGGCCCTGGCTCGGGCGCCGTGCCGGACGGGGCCTGCGGCGGCGCGGCCCCGTGCTCGGCGCAGGCGGTCACCTCCTCCCACCGCAGCGGGGTGGACACGGTCGGGATCGGGTTCGCCCGCAGCGAGTACGGCGCGACCGTGGTCTTGGCCGGGTTGTTCTGGCTCCAGTCGATGAACACCTTGCCGGGCCGGGCCTTCTTCGCCATCACGCTGGTCACCCGGTCGGGGTACCGGGACTCCAGGTGGCGGGCGACGTTCCGGGCGAACCCCGCGGGGTCGGCGACCGCGGCGCCGGACCGGCCGCGCAGCGGGACGTACAGCTGCATGCCCTTCCTGCCGCTGGTCTTGGGCAGCGGGTCGAGCCCGTCGTCGCCCAGCAGGTCGCGCAGCAGGCAGGCGACGCGGCAGCACTCGACGATCGTCGCGGGCGGGCCGGGGTCGAGGTCGAAGACGAGGGTGTCCGGCGGCAGCGGGTCGCCGTGCCGGTCCACCCGCCACATCGGCACGTGAAGCTCGATCGCGGCGAGGTTCGCGAAGTAGATCAGCGTGGGCAGGTCGTCGACGACGGCGAAGTCGATCGTCTCGCGGTCCTTGGTGCTGCCGGGCACGGGCAGGGTGACCCGGCGCACCCAGTCGGGGGTGTGGCCGCGGGTGTTCTTCTCGTAGAACGACTCGCCGGCCACGCCGTCGGGGTAGCGCTTCACGGTGAGCGGGCGGCCGGCGAGGTGGGGGAGGAGCACCGGGGCGATCCGCGTGTAGTAGTCGATCACCTCCGCCTTGGTGAACCCCGCCTCGGGGTAGAGCACCTTGTCCAGGTTGCTCAGCAACAGCTGCCGTCCGCCGACGGTCACCGGTACCCGCATGTCTCCCCCTTGGCCGGTATTGCCCCACTTCTCCCGGGTACCTGCCCATATGCGGGACCGCGATAGGGCCGGGAGGAACGAATGCGCAGCATCTGGAAGGGCGCGATCTCGTTCGGGCTCGTCACGATCCCCGTGAAGCTGTACTCGGCGACCGAGCAGCGGGACGTCGCGTTCCACCAGGTGCACCGCACCGACGGCGGGCGCATCCGGTACCGCCGGGTGTGCAGCATCGACGGCCAGGAGGTGGAGTACGCCGACATCGCCAAGGGGTTCGAGCTGCCCACCGGCGAGATGGTCGTGCTCACCGACGAGGACTTCGAGCGGCTGCCGCTGTCCACCTCGCGCCGCATCGACGTGCTGCAGTTCAGCCCGGCCGAGCAGATCGACCCGATCCTGTTCAACAAGTCGTACTACCTGGAGCCCGAGGCCGCCGCGAGCAAGCCGTACGTGCTGCTGCGCGACGCGCTGGAGGCCTCCGGCCGGGTGGCGATCGTGAAGGTGGCGTTGCGGCAGCGGGAGTCGCTCGCCGTGCTCCGGGTGCGCGACGGCGTCTTCGTGATGGAGACGATGCTCTGGCCGGACGAGGTGCGCCAGGCCGACTTCTCGTTCCTCAACGAGAAGATCGACGTGCGCGCCCAGGAGCTGCAGATGGCGCACTCGCTCATCGACACGATGACCGCGGACTTCGACCCCGCCCAGTACCACGACGCCTACCGTGAGGCGCTCGAGCAGATCATCGAGGCGAAGGTCGCGGGCAAGGAGGTCGTGCAGCCCGAGCGTCCGCCGGAGGAGGGCCCGGCCGTCGACCTCATGGCCGCGCTGCGGGCGAGCGTCGAGGCCGCGAAGAAGGGCCGGGCCGCCGGCGGCGAGGCGGCGGCCGGGGCCGGCGAGGTCGCCGCGGCGTCGGCGCAGGGCGGCAAGGCCACCGCCAAGGCCGCGAAGACCGGCAAGGCGGCGGGAAAGGCGAAGGCCGGAAAAGGCGCCGGAAAGGCCGCGGAAAAGGACACCGAGAAGGACACGGAGAAGGACACCGGGAAGGGCGTGGAGAAGGCGAAGGCCGCGCCGAAGCGCCGTGCCCGGAAAACGGCGTGAACGCCGCGGCGTTGCCGCCTTGGTGTCCGCGATTCCCGCCGCGTGAAAGTTTCACGAACCGATTCATGCCCGCGTCCGCCGGGCTCGTCCGGTACGGCGGGCCGCCCCGGCATGCCGGCACGGCCCGTGGTGGCCCCGGCGGCGCGGCGGCGCTCAGGCGGCCGTACCCCGGGGGTCACGGACGGCCGTGGCCCCCGGCGTACGGGTGTCGGGAGTGCGAATCGAATCGTGTGGACGTGAACGCAGCGGTCGGAAGGGGCGGCGGTCCTCCACCGGTCCGGCGGACTCCCGCCTGGATCGTCGCCGGGGCCGGTCACCCGGACCCCGGCGACGACGCGGTGCGAAGGGTTGCCGTGACGCCCGCCGCCGGGCGGGCGTCACGACGGTGCGCTCACCGTCTCCGGGCCGGGCGGCCCGGAGACGGGTTCACGCGAGGGAGCCGATCACCAGCCCCAGTCGTCCGAGCCCCAGCTCAGCTTGTCGAAGCCGAAGCCCTTGTGGCCGAAGCCGAACTTGTCGAACTTCTTGTGGCCGAAGTGCTTGTGGTTGAAGTGGTTGTGGCGGTGCTGGGCCCAGGCGCCGCACTTGACGACCCTCGTGGCCACCTTCTTCACCACGTAGTGGCCCCGGCCCTTGCCGAAGTACCGGCCGAACTTACCGCCGCCGCGCTTCTTGACGTACTTCTTGTGCGACCGGGCGACGCAGAGCCTGGCGGCGCCGGCGTGGCCGTGGCCGTGGCCGATGAAGTGGCCGTGGCGGCCGTGACGGTCGTGCCCCCAGCCGTCGTCCGCGTGGGCGGGCGCGGCGAACGCGGTCAGCGCGCCACCGCCGGCGATGGCCGCGGCGGCGAGAGTACTGGCGAGACGCTTGAACTTCATCCTCACTCCTCGTGTTCGAGGGGGGCTATGTGCGTGATGTCCGGACTCGTCACGCCAAAAACCGATACGTACCGAGATCTCCCGAATGCGGAGAGTTAATGGCCGCCATATGATATGCGGGAAAACTCCCGTTGACTCGCCGGTGCGGGCCGAATCAGAACAGGGCGACACGGCCGGGCCGTTTGCTCACGTGCCGGGCGATTAGGTACCGCTTAGGTGGAACAGGTGATGGACCGGAAGGAAACGGGTGATGAAGGAACCGATCGCGCCGTGGCCGGGGCGGTTCATCGACCTCGGCAAGCTCACCATGCACGTGCGATCGACCCCGGATGGCCCGTCGGAGACCGGGGTCTTCGTGCACGGCCTTGCCGGTTCGGCGACGAACTGGACCGACCTCATGGCCGAGCTTTCCGATGTGATCACCGGGTACGCGGTCGACCTGCCCGGCGCGGGCTACTCACCACCCCCTCCGGACAACGACTACTCGGTGACCGGGCACGCCCGTGCCGTCATCGCGTTCCTCGAGCACCTCGTGGCCGAGCGAGGCGGGGAGCCGGTTCACCTGTTCGGCAACTCGCTCGGCGGTGCGGTGGGGGTGCGGGTGGCCGCGGCCCGCCCCGACCTGGTCCGCACGCTCACCCTCGTCGCGCCCGCGTTGCCGCACATCGTCCCCCGGCGCGGCCCGGCCCGCATCGCGTTCTCCGCCACCCCGCGCATCGGCGACTGGGTGGTGAGCCAGCTCTTCCGCCACATGTCGCCGGAGAAGCGGGTACGGGCCACGATGGCGATGTGCTACGCCGACCCCTCCCGGGTGCACCCGGCGCGGGTCGCCGAGGCGGTGGCCGAGCAGCGCCGCCGCGACGAGCTGCCGTACGCCGGGCCCGCCCTGGTGGAGTCGGCACGCGGCATCGTGTTCGAGTACCTCAAGGAGTACGCCCCCTGGTACGCCAACCGGGGCGGCATGGACGGGTCGCTGTGGCGGCAGGCGGCCCGGGTGCAGGCGCCCACGCTCGCCGTGTACGGCCTGCACGACCGGCTGGTGCACCCGCGCTCCGCGGTCCGCGCCGCGCGCACCTTCCCCGACATCCGCGTGGTGATGCTGCCGCACGCCGGGCACACCGCCCAGTCCGAGTTCCCCGACGTCGTGGCGCGCGAGTTCCGGGGGCTGTTGCGGCACGCCCGCGCGGTGGAACGGGAGGTCGCGGGCGGCCGATGCGCGTGACCTACCCTGGGAGGGAATGCCGGAACGGCCGGGCTAGGTTGTCGATGAAGACGGCGAGCCGTACCCGTGACGGCTGGTCGGATCACGAGGTTTCCCCTGAAACGGGAGCGTAGAACTGTGTCGTTGCCACCGCTGGTAGAGCCGGCCGCCGAACTGACGGTTGACGAGGTCCGACGCTACTCACGTCATCTGATCATCCCCGACGTGGGGATGACCGGGCAGAAGCGCCTCAAGAACGCCAAGGTCCTGTGCGTCGGCGCGGGCGGTCTCGGCTCGCCCACGCTGATGTACCTGGCGGCGGCGGGGGTCGGCACGCTCGGCGTGATCGACTTCGACGTGGTCGACGAGTCCAACCTGCAGCGCCAGGTCATCCACGGCCAGTCCGACATCGGCAGGCTCAAGGTCGAGTCCGCCGCGGCGACGGTCCGGGAGATCAACCCGTACGTGAACGTGGTGACCCACAACACCTCGCTCACCACGGACAACGTGATGGAGATCTTCTCGCAGTACGACCTGATCGTCGACGGCACCGACAACTTCGCCACGCGCTACATGGTCAACGACGCGGCGGTGCTGCTCGGCAAGCCGTACGTGTGGGGGTCGATCTACCGGTTCGACGGCCAGGCGAGCGTGTTCTGGGCGGAGCACGGGCCGTGCTACCGCTGCCTCTACCCGGAGCCGCCGCCGCCGGGCATGGTGCCGTCCTGCGCCGAGGGCGGGGTGCTCGGCGTGCTCTGCGCGTCGATCGGGTCGATCCAGGTGAACGAGGCGATCAAGCTCATCACCGGGATCGGGGAGCCGCTGGTCGGCCGCCTCATGATCTACGACGCGCTGGAGATGAAGTACCGCGACGTCAAGGTCCGCAAGGACCCCGAGTGCGCGCTGTGCGGCAAGAACCCGACGATCACCTCGCTGCTCGACGACTACCAGGCGTTCTGCGGCGTGATCTCCGACGAGGCGGAGCGGGCCGCCCAGGGCTCGACGATCACCGCGCTCGAGCTCAAGGAGATGATCGACCGCGGCGACGACATCTTCCTCGTCGACGTGCGCGAGCCGAACGAGTACGAGATCTGCCGGATCCCCGGCTCGGTGCTCATCCCCAAGGGTGAGTTCCTCGACGGCTCCGCCCTGGAGAAGCTGCCGCAGGACAAGAAGATCGTGCTGCACTGCAAGTCCGGCGGGCGCAGCGCGGAGGCGCTCGCGGTGGTGAAGAACGCGGGCTTCTCCGACGCGGTGCACGTCGGCGGCGGCATCCTCGGCTGGATCAAGAACGTCGACCCCAGCCTCCCCGAGTACTGACGGGTACTCGCGAGGCGGGTCCGCGCGACCCCGTACCCGGTCCCCGGGTGCGGGGTCGTTCGCGTCCGGGCGGGCCGTCCCCGTGCGCGACGCCGTACGGGCGCGGCGCCGCCCCGGCCCGGTCACCGCCGGGCCGGCTCCGGCGAGGCGCCCGGCCCGCGGCCGCGCTCGGCCCTGCGGGCGGCGCGCGCGGACATCCACCGGGGCAGCAGGGGCGCGGTCGCGAACACGACGAGGAACACGCAGAGCGCGGCCGCGGTGCGCGGGTACGCGTACCCGGCGGCGGAGAACGCGGCGGACAGCGCGTAGCCCGCGGCGATGCAGATCGCCAGCCACCCGAAGAAGGCCAGCCACGTCACCCGGTCGATCAGCGAGCGGTGCGGCCGCATCGGCATCCGGGAGACGTCCCGGACGAACTTGATCATGAACAGCACGTGCGCGGTCACCGCGAGGCCGACGCCGCCCCACCTGGCCGGCCCGGTCAGGACCTCGGTGGCGAACTGCACGGCGGCCACGCCCGCCCAGACCGCGCCGAGGTACCAGGCGGGGAACAGCGGCGGGGCGTTGCGCAGCGTCGTGCGCCGGGTCCGCTCGACCTCCTCCAGCGCCCGCGCCGCCTCTTCGGGCGAGATGTTCATGAACGTCTCCTTTGACTGATCACCGGGAACGCGGTGTCGTGCACCGTGGCGTCAAGGCCGTACGGAAGGTGCGCACACGGCCGGGGTACGGCGTGCCGGGGAGCGCCGGCCCGGTCCCGGGCGAGGCGGCCCCGGGCCGGAAGGCGCGGCGGGACGGGCCTAGCCGGGCAGGACGCTGTGGCCCGAGCCGGCGACGATCGCCTGGAGCGCGGCCACGTGCGCCTCGTAGGCCTTGCGCCCCTTGGGGGTGAGGCTGTACCAGGTCTTCGGCCGCTTGCCCACGTGCCCCTTGCGGATCCGGACGTAGCCCGCCGCCTCCAGCGCGCCCGCCTGCTTCGACAGCGTCGAGTCGCTGATCTCCAGGGTGTCGCGGACGAAGGCGAACTCGACCTCCTCCGCGGCGGCGAGCAGCGCCGTGATCCGCAGCCGGGTCGGCGCGTGGATCACCGGGTCCAGTTCGGGCGCCAAGCCTCCCTCGCCTCCCCCCGGGCGGCCGGTTTCCGGCGGGCGATGCGTTCGGCCATCCAGCGCCGCAAGGCCGGGGCCGTGACGGCGACGGGCGGGAAGGTCGGCGGTGTGCCCGCCGCGCGCGGCGCGATGCCGCCGTCGCGGCCGGTTCCGGCGGCGTGGCCCGCGGTGGACGGCATGCCGGATCCCCTCTGCTTTCCGATCGGCATCTACTTTCCGATATGGAAAGTACTTTCCGGACCTGAGAGAGTCAACCAGGAGGACCAATCGGGACGGATCGCCAGATGAGAGGCGGTCCGCCGGTTAAAGTCGTGCAGGTGGGCGAGCACTGGGAGCGGAGCGGCGGGCGTGCCACCCGCCCGCGTTCGTGGTCGGCGCTCGTCGTGGTCACCGTGCTCGCCTTCGGCTGCGCGATCGTCGCGGGGGTGGCCGGAAGCGTGGCCGGGGCCGAGCTGACCCGCGGGCCGGACGCGGCCGAGATCGAGCGCGCCTCCGCCGAGGAGATCGCCCGGCGCTGGCAGGTGTGGCCGGTCAAGCGGATCTTCCCGGCCACCCTGCCGTACGTGACCGAGCAGGGCGGCCAGGAGCGGGCCCGGCGCGTGGGCGTGTCGACCCGCACCGACTGCCAGGCCGCGGTGGACGCGCGGCTCCGGGCGACGTTCCGCGCCGCGGGCTGCCGTGCCGTACTGCGGGCGACCTACCTCGACGCGCTGCAGGGCGTCGTGGTCACCATCGGCGTCGCCGCCTTCCCCGACGCCGCCTCCGCCGCGCGGGCGCACGCCGCGTTCCCCAAGGGCGGCAGGCCCTCGCCGGGCCTGCGCGCGCTGTCCTTCCCGCGCACCGTCGCCGACCGGTTCACCGCGGCGGGCCGGCAGCACGGCTACGCGCGGCAGGAGGGGCCGTACGTGGTGGCGGTCACCGCCGGGCAGGTGGACGGCCGTCCCGCCCGGGCCGTCGGGCACCAGCGGGAGACGCTGTTCGCGTTCACCGCGGACCTCGCCGACGGCGTGCTGCGCAACCTCGTCACCCCGGTCGTGCCGGACTGCACCGCCAAGGAGTGGCTGTGCTGATCCCGCCGATCCGTCGTGCGCTCGCCCGGGTCACGGCGGTCCTCGCCGCGCTGCTCGTGCTCACCCCCGTGCTCTGCGGCGCCGTGCCGTACGGCGGGGCGGACGGCCTGCTCGCCGCCACGGCCTACGCCGACCAGGTGCGCGGCTCCCAGGAGGAGGTGCTGCGCACCCTCGACGTGGAGCGGGCCTGGAGGATCACCCGGGGCAAGGGGGTGCTGGTCGCCGTGCTCGACTCGGGGGTGGACCCGCGCCATCGCGACCTGGCCGGCTCGGTGATCACCGGCCGGGACTTCACCGTCGGCGCCAACCCGCCCGGGGTGCCGCCGAAGCGGCTGCACGGCACCTACATGGCCTCCCTGATCGCCGGGCACGGGCACGGGCCGGGCCGCCGCAACGGGGTGATCGGGGTGGCGCCGGAGGCGAAGATCCTCTCCGTCCGGGTGATCCTCGAGGACGAGGAGCCCGGCTTCCGCGCGTTCAACTCCGAGCCGCGCTTCGAGAAGGTGGTGGCGCGCGGCATCCGGTACGCGGTCGACCGGGGCGCCCACGTGATCAACATGTCGATCTCGAAGGACCAGCCCACCCGGGCCGAGCGGGCCGCGATCCGGTACGCCATCTCCAAGGGCGTGGTGCTCGTCGCCGCCGCGGGCAACGAGGGCGCGGGCAAGCGCAACGCCCCCTACTCCTACCCGGCGTCGCTGCCCGGGGTGATCTCGGTGGCCGCGGCCGACAAGTCGCAGCGGCGGGCGTCGTTCTCCAATCGCAACTCCCTGGTCACCGTGGCCGCGCCCGGCGTGGACGTGCTCGGGGCCGGTCCCGGCGACGAGTACTGGATCGGGCGCGGCACCTCGCAGGCGACCGCGCTCGTCTCCGGGGTGGCCGCGCTGATCAAGTCGCGGTACCCGAAGATGTCGCCCGCCCTCGTGGCGCAGGCGATCACCGCCGGGGCGCGCGGCCGGCCCGCCAGGGGCTACGACCCGGGCACCGGGTTCGGCGTGGTGAACGCGGCGCTGGCGCTGCGGCACGCGGCGCTGCTCGCCCGGCACCGGCACGTGGCGAGCGGTCCGGGCGTGCAGGACCCGGAGAAGCCGATCAAGCCGGAGACCGGGGTGCCCACGGTGGGCACCGGCCCGATCCGGGTGGTGCACCGGGACCGGGGGAAGATCGCGCTGTACGGCGGGATCGCGATCGCCGCCGGGATCGGCTCGCTCGCCTGCTTCCTCGTGATGCTCGTGCTCATCCGCCGCATGAGGCGAAAAGCGCACCGCTTACCACAGGAGATTCCGGAGCCCCAGCGGCCCGCGCTATCGACGTAGCATCGGAGTATGAAGCCTGAGGGTGCGAGGGGCCGGCGGGGTGCGCCGTGGCCCGTTCGCGGCTCAGGCACGCGGGCGCCGAACCTCGTGCCCGACCGGCGCGGCCGGGACCGCCCGGCCGGTGGCCGCGTCTGGACGGGGGGCCTGCGGCGCGGCGAGGCCGCCCGGGCCGCGCAGGCCGCGCGGGAACGCGAGGAGCTGGACCGGGGGGTGCGCCGCCGCGGCCTGTTCCTCGCCCTCATCGGCGTGATCCTCGTCGTCGCCGCCACCAACGTGCTGCTCGGCACCCTCGGCCTGCTCCGGGAGACCCGGTCCCGGCCGCTCACCGCCGAGGAGCGCGCCGAGTACGTGCGCCAGGACGTGGCGCGCCGCTGGCACACCTGGCCCGCCACCCGGATCTTCCCCTCCGAGGTCGAGTACACCGGGCTCGGCCGTACCCAGCGGGTGGCCCGCCGGGTCGGCATCGCCCCGGAGACGAGCTGCCGCGGCGGGCTCGACTCCCCGGTCGCCGGGGTGCTCGAGGAGTACGGCTGCCGCACCCTGCTGCGCGCCACCTACGTCGACCAGTCCGCCGCCTACGCGATCACCGTCGGCGTCGCCGTGCTGCGGGACGAGGAGGCCCGGGCCGAGGCGGCGACCAGGCTCCCGATCGACGACCGGGTCGGGGTGCGCCCGGTGGCGTTCCCCGGCACGGTCACCGAGAACTTCGGCGCGGCCCAGCGGCAGCGCACCGGCTGGGTCGCGGCCGGGCCGTACATCGTCTTCACCACCTCCGGGTACACCGACGGTCGCACCCGGGAGGCGGTGCCGCCGGAGGAGATCCTGCACAGCGAGCTGTGGCCGGTCGCCCAGTCGATCGGCGGCCAGATCGCCCGCGCGCTCGGCCGGCCGCCCGAGGTACCGCGTTGCACCCAGGGGAACGTGTGCTGAGGAGTGTGCTGAGGACAGGCGTGCCGACCCGATCAGGCCTGCGGCGGGCGCTCGCCGCGCTCACCGTCACCACGCTCGCCGCGCTCGTCGCGGGCGTGCCCTCCGCCGCCGCGGACGCCGCCGGGCGGGCGGACATCCGCAAGGAGCAGCGCTGGGTGTTCGACGCGCTCAACATCGAGCGGGCCTGGCGCCTGGGCAAGGGCGCCGGGGTGACCGTGGCGCTGCTCGACACCCGGGTGCGGGCCACGGTGAAGGAGCTCAAGGGCAAGATCACCGAAGGCCCCGACCTGTCCGGGTTCTTCTACGGGGACCTGCCGTCGCCGGTGGGCGAGCACGGCACCCAGATGGCCTCGCTCATCGCCGGCTCGGGCCGGGACGGCGCGCTCTCCGGCGTCGCGCCCGACGCGCACATCCTGTCCATCCCGATCGCGGTGGAGCGGGGCGACACCAGCATGCTTCCGGGCAGCGCGGCGGACGCCGAGTTCGCCCGGGCGATCCGGCACGCGGTGAGCCACAACGCCGCGGTGATCGTGGTGCCCAGCGGCCGGTACGGCGCGCAGCGCATCGGCGCCGAGGCCGTCGCCTACGCGCTCGCCCGCGGCGTGCCGGTGGTGGCCTCGGTGGGCGACGACGGCGCGAGCGAGGCGAGCAAGGAGAACGGCACCTCGTACTGGCGGTTCCCGGCGGGCTACTCCGGCGTGATCGGCGTGGCCGCGGTGGACCGGGACGGCAAGCCCGCGGAGTTCAGCAGCGACAACCTCTCGGTGCTGGTCGCCGCGCCCGGCGTGGACGTGCCGGCGGCGAGCTCGCGCGGCGGCCGTACCACGGTCAGCTCGACCGACGCCGCGGCCGCGCTCGTCGGCGGGGTGGTCGCGCTGATCAAGGCCCGGCACCCCACGCTGCGGCCCGAGCTGGTCGCCCAGGCGCTCGCCTCGTCCACCCGCCACCGCCCGGAGGCCGGGTACGACGACCGGGTGGGGTTCGGCGTGGTGGACGCCGCGGCCGCGCTCGAGCGGGCGGCCCAGCTCGCCGGGCACCGGGCCGGCCTGCCGGTGGAGGAGGGCCACCGGTTCGGCGGCGGGTCGGCCGCGCCGGAGCCGTCCCGCCCCGGCCCCGACCCGTTCCGCATGTGGGCGTACGGCATCGGCGTGGCGTTCGGCCTCGCCGCGTTCGCAGGCGGCGTGCTCGTGCTCGTCCGGCGTTCGGAACGTGGTTGATCACAATGCGGACGCGATTCGGGCGCTCTTCGGTGGCGGTTTGAAACCAGTTCTGCTGCGTTTCTCCTGCGCGCCGCTTTTCCGGTGTGGCCGGTTGCGGCCATTCGCTATCGTCGCGGCACATGGGATACCAGCTGCGCGTGGAACGTGATTCTCCGCTCGCCTACGCCGAACTCGCCGAACCGGCGGTGACCGAGGCGGGGTTCGCGGTGCGCGGATCTCAGGACGGCGTCGAGATCGTGGCACGCCACGCCGACGGGGAGCACCTGGTCGCCTCCTGGCGGCAGGAGGCCGGCTCCGGGTCGGTGACCGGCGAGCCGGTGTCGGACTGGCAGGTGGCCCAGCTCGTCCGCCTGTCGGAGGCGCTCGGGGGGCGCCTGGTGGGGGAGGACGGCGAGTTCTACCGCCTGCGCGACGGCGTGGTCGAGCAGGTGAGCGGCTCCCACGTCTACGAGTTCGGGAAGATCGAGGAGATCCTCGCGGCCGGTCCGGCCCAGTGGAGCGAGTGACGGGCCGCTGACCGGCGGCGGACGGCCGGCGCGGCCGGGGCACCGGGGGAGGACGGGGGCGTGCGACCGGAGTACGTCGAGCGGGTGCTTGAGGTGGTCGAGCGCATCCCGCCCGGCAGGGTGATGTCGTACGGCGACATCGCCGAGTACCTCGGTGAGGGCGGCCCCCGCCAGGTCGGCCGGGTGATGGCGCTGTGGGGCGGCGCGGTCTGCTGGTGGCGTGTCGTGCGGAGTGACGGGAGCCCTCCGCGCGGCCACGAGCGGCAGTGTCTGCGCAGGTGGCGGGAGGAGGGGACGCCGCTGCGCGGGGAGCGCGTGGACATGCCCCGGGCCCGGTGGCACGCCGATCCGGCGTGAACGGGAGTACCGGCATTACCATCGGAGGAATACCGGTATAGCCGAGCGTTTCCGAAAGGTGGTGCCCCTCCATCATGCCCACCGGCGCGACGCCCGTGCGCCCAGGCGATCTGCTCGCCGAGCGAATCCGGGCCGTCCAGGATCTGTTCGACCGGGGAGAGGCGCTGGAGGGGCTGATCTTAGCGGTCGACACCACCGGCCTGTCCCGCGCCGACCGCCGCCGCCTGCACACCGAGGTGCTGTGCGGCCCGCTCGGCGCCCGGCTCGACAGCGCGGCCCGGCGGGGCCCGGAACGGCGGCGGGAGGCGATCGCGGCGCTGCGCCCTTTTCTCGCCACGGTCGAGCCCCGGGTCAAGCGCAACCTGCCGGTGATGCGCCGCCTCGCCTATTACCTGATCGAGACCCGGGATCCCACCGAGCTCGCCCAGAGCGAGGACCTGGCGAAGCTCGCCGCGGCGCAGACCGAGCCGTTCCGCCGGGTGCGCCGCGGCCTGCGCTGGTACGCCGAGCCGCCGGTGGAGCTGCCCGAGGACCAGGCGCCGCGGCTGACCCGGCTGCGCCGCGCCGACCTCGTCCCGGTCACCCAGGTCGACGAGATCTCCTGGACCGCGGACGGGCGGCTGCGGGTGACCGGGCACGCCTACCTCGCGGGTCTGTCGGTGCGCAGCCGCCGGTTCAACCGGGCCCGGGTGATGCTGTACGGCCCGCGGTGGCTGCCGCCGATCGCGATGCGGACCACCCGCGTCCACCGGCCGCAGGTCACCCACGGGGCGGCCGAGCCGGGCTGTAACTACGACTGGGCGGGCTTCGTCGCCGAGGTCAACCCGCTCGCGCTGCGCTGGCGGGCCGGGATCCGCGCGGTGGTGCGCGGCGCCGTGCGGCTGCTGCGCGGCCGGGCGATCGTGCGCGACACCGCGACCTGGCGGGCCGAGATCGTGATCTGGAGCCGCGCGGCCCGCGCCAAGGGCCTGCTGCGCGGCCCGGCGCAGGGCCGTACCGAGCGCCCCGACGGCCGCGAGGTGAAGCCCGGCCTGTGGGTGCGGCCGGTGTGGACCTCCGACCGCGCGCTGCAGATCGTGCTGCAGCCGACCCGGGCCGAGCTGCTGTCGGCCTCGCTCGACGGCGACACCGTGGAGATCGTCGGATTCCTGCCGGGCCGCCCGATCACCAAGGGCCGCGCCCGGCTGGGCGGGTACCGCGTCGCCGCCGACTTCACCCCGGTCACCGGCGGCACCCGGTTCTCCCTCACGCTGTCCGCGCAGGCCCTGCTCAAGGAGCGCGAGGTGCGCCGCCTGTGGGTGGAGCCGAAGGGCATGCCCGCCGCGTCCGTCCAGCTCACCGACGGCGCGGAGGCCCGGCTCGTGGTCGGCGACCGGGAGATCGCGGTGCTGCGGGACCGGCGCGACCGGGCGACGATCGCCGCGTACCGCATCCGCCCGTTCATCACCTCCGCGACCTGGGAGGTGGACCGCGACGGGCGGACCGGCACGCTCACCCTCACCGGCGACTACCCGGACCCCGACCCGGGCCCGCGCGAGCTGGTGCTCCGGCACACCTCCGGCCTCGTCTTCCACGTGCCGCTGACCCGGGAGGGCACCCGGTTCACGGCGCGGTTCGCCCCCGGGGCGATGCCGCGGTTCGGCGGCACGACGGTGCTGCCGAGCGGCGTGTGGCACATGTCGGTCACCGGGACGACCACCAAGGGCCGGGCGCTGATCGTGCCGATGCGGTTCTCCCACCCGGCGCTCGCCGGCCTCGACGAGTCCCCGGTGGAGATCGCCGGCCGTACCTACCGGATCGTGTCCACCCGGTTCGACGTGCCGATCCTCGTCGTCGCGGAGAAGATCCCCGACGACGAGAAGGGCGCGTCGGGCGACTGGGCGCTGCGGCGCGTGTTCTACCCGGCCGAGCGCTCCCGCGAGCTGTGGGACGCGACCGTGTACGTCTCCTTCGACGGCCGGTGCTACGCCGACAGCCCGCGCGCGATCTACGAGGAACGGCTGCGCCGCGGCGACGACCGCGAGCACATCTGGGTGGTCCGCGACGGCGCGTTCACCCCGCCCGACTCGGCCGCGCTCGGGCTCGCCCACGGCATCACCCCGCGGGTGGTGCGCGAGGGCGGCCGCGAGCACTACGAGGCGCTCGCCCGGGCGAAGTACATCGTGACCAACTCGATGCTGCCGCCGTGGTTCCGCGCCCGGGAGGACCAGGTGGTGGTGCAGACCTGGCACGGCACCCCGGTCAAGCGCATCGGTGTGGACCAGCCGCACATGTCGCGCACTCCCAGGCCGCCGGTGTGGTACCGGCAGGCCGCCGAGGTGCGCAACTGGGACCTGCTGGTGGCGCAGAGCCCGTGGGCGGCGCGCATCCTGCGCCGGGCGTTCCGGTACGAGGGCGAGGTGCTCGAGTGCGGGCTGCCGCGCAACGACCTGCTCGCCGCCGGCGACCGGGACGCGCTCGCCGCGGCGGTACGGCGGCGGCTCGGCGTGCCCGAGGGCAAGCGCATCGTGCTGTACGCGCCGACCGCGCGGGACAACGACCGCAAGAACTCCTCGCTCCGGCTCGACCTCGCCGAGCTGCGCCGCGCGATCGGCCACGACCACGTGCTGCTCGTCCGCGGCCACATGCTGCAGGCGTACCCGTCGGCGCCGGGCCTCGCCGCCCCGGACTCGGCCGCGGCGAAGGCGATGGCCGCCGACTCGCTGCCGGTCGCGCCCGCCGGGCCCGAGGGGTCGCGGCCCAGCCCGAAGCTGCTCGCCCGGCGCGCCGCGATGGCGAAGGCCAGGGAGAAGGCGAGGACCGGCAACGCCGCGTTCGCGCTCGACGTCACCACCTATCCGGACGTCACCGAGCTCATGCTCGTGGCGGACGTGCTCATCACCGACTACTCGGCGGTGATGTTCGACTTCGTCGTCACCGGCCGGCCGATCCTGCTGTACGCCCCCGACCTCGACCGCTTCGAGGAGATCCGCGGCCTCTACCTCGACCTGTCCACCCAGGCCCCCGGCCCGCTGCTGTTCGAGCAGTCCGAGGTCGTCGACGCGCTGCGCTCGCTCGACCGGATCACCGCCGCGTACGCCGAGCGCTACGCCTCCTTCACCCGCCGCTACGCCCCGCACGACGACGGCAAGGCCACCGTCCGCCTCGTCGACCACGTCTGGCGCCCGAGCTGACCGCGGCCGCCGCGGGCGGGGTACGGCCACGCCCGCGGCGCCTTCGTTGCCGTGACCGGCGTCATGGTGCCGCGGCGGTACGAGGCCGCCGGGAGCCCGTCGCCCGGTCCGCCTTTGGCGCCCGGCGCGCCTGACGGCGTTCAAGCGGCCGGGCGATGTTCCTGCCTTCGTGAGACCCACGTCCGTTCTGGGCGGTCGGCCGCAGCGGTGGCACCCGTGAGCGGTATGCCGTGGTCCTGCGCATGTTCCGGGTGCCCGCCGACGTCCCCCGCTCGGGACGGTCGTCGCGGTCTCGCCCGAGGCGGCAGGTGACTTCCTTGTCGCGATGACCGAGTGCTCGTGTGAACCGGCTCACCGGTCCCCTCTGATCGCGTCCGGCTGCGGGGCGACGAACCATCGGGAGGCGGCCGCTCGCCCGGACCGGGTCATTCACCCCGCTCCAGGTGATCGACGCGCTTCGCATCGAGCGGCCGGGCGTGGTGCGCCTGCCGTGCGAGTCGGTGCCGTTGAGTCGCGACGTGGCGGACACGTCGTCCGCGGCCCGGAGCGATGGACACCACGGTCGGCCGAACGCGGCGTCGGCCAGGAGTTGCGCTATTTGACCGACGTGCCGTTTTTGCCGGGCATGGGCGGCGTGTCGGTTCTGTCGATCGTTACCGCTGGGAGTAGGGTGATCCGCTATCCCTGAAGTTGCACGATCAACCGCCGTGGTCTGCTGGAATACAGAGTCGTGAGTGGTCAGACCTACCGCCTGGTGCGGCGCGGGGGCCTGGGGCATGAGTCCACCGTCGTGCTCGACGAGCACCAGCGGGCGGTGGTGGAGCATCCGGGCGGCCCGCTGCTCGTGCTCGCCGGACCCGGGGCCGGCAAGACCACCACGATCGTGGAGAGCGTCGCGTACCGGGTGGAGCACCGCGGCCTCGACCCCGAGCGCGTGCTCGTGCTCACCTTCAGCCGCAAGGCCGCGGGCGAGCTCCGCGACCGGATCACCGCGCGCATGCGCCGGACCACGCGTACGCCGCTCGCCCTCACCTTCCACAGCTACGCCTACGCGCTGCTGCGCCGCCGGGCCGTGCTCGTCGGCGAGCCGCCGCCGCGGCTGCTCACCGGCCCGGAGCAGCTGCTCGAGGTGCGCCGCCTGCTCCACGGCGAGCTGGAGGAGGGCGCCCGCCACTGGCCGCCGGACATGCGCGAGCTGCTCAAGACCCGCGGCTTCGCCGAGGAGCTGCGCGACCTGCTCGCCCGCGCGGCCGAGCGCGGCCTCGACGGCAACGACCTGATCGAGCTGGGCCGCCGCCACGGCCGGGACGACTGGGTCGCCGCCGGGCGGTTCGCCTTCCGGTACGCCGCCCGGTTCGACCTCGACCCGGTGCCCACGCTCGACTACGCCGAGCTGATCCGCGCCGCCGCCGCGATGCTCGACGATCCCGAGGTGCTGCGGCGCGAGCGCGCCGCGTACGATCTCGTCGTCGTCGACGAGTACCAGGACGTCGACCCGGCCCAGGAGCTGCTGCTCCACCGGCTCGCCGGGGACGGCCGGGACCTCATCGTGGTCGGCGACCCCGACCAGTCGATCTACGGCTTCCGCGGCGCCGACGTGCGCGCCATCATGCACTTCCCGGAGCGGTTCCCCACCCGCACCGGCGACCCGGCGCCGGTGGTCGCGCTGCGCACCTGCCGCCGCTCCGGCGCCGAGCTGCTCGCCGCCTCCCGCCGCATCGCGCGGAAGCTGCCCGTGCCGCCGGGCGTGCCCGCGGGCCGGGACGGCTACCGGGACCTGGTGCCCGCCCCCGGCACGGCGCCCGGCGAGGTGCGGGTGGTGATCGCCGGCAGCGAGAGCCAGGAGGCCGCGGTCGTCGCCGACACGCTGCGCCGCGCCCACCTGCTCGACGGCGTGCCCTGGTCGCGCATGGCCGTGCTGGTGCGCTCCGCGGCACGGCAGGTGCCGACGCTGCGCCGGGCCCTCGTCGGCGCCGGGGTGCCGGTCGTGGTCGCCGGGGACGAGGTGCCGCTCGTCGGCGAGCCCGGGGTGCGCCCGCTGATCACGCTGCTCACCGTGGCCGCCCGCCCCGAGCGGCTCGACGCGGCCACCGCCGAGGAGCTGCTCACCGGCCCGCTCGGCGGGTCCGACGCGATCGGGGTACGGCGGCTGCGCCGCGCGCTGCGCGCCGCCGAGAACGAGGCTTTCGGCGAGGCGGCGGCCCGGCCGCCCGAGGAGCTGCTCGTCGCCGCGCTCCGCGACGAGCGCGAGCTGATCACCGTCGAGGCCCAGGCGGGCGAGCACGTGGTGGCGCCCGCCCGCCGCGTCGCCCGGCTCATCGCCACCGCCCGCGACGCGATCGCCCGCGGCGCCGGCGCCGAGGAGGTGCTGTGGGAGGTCTGGCAGGCGAGCGGCCTCGCCGAGCGGTGGACCGAGCAGAGCCTCGCGGGCGGGGTGCGCGGCGCCCAGGCCGACCGCGACCTCGACGCGGTGGTCGCGCTCTTCGACCAGGCCGCCCGGTTCGCCGACCGCATGCCCAGGGCCGGTGTCGAGGTCTTCCTCGACGACCTGTCCTCCCAGGAGATCCCCGGGGACACCCTCGCCGAGCACGCCCCCGAGGGCGAGGCCGTACGCATCCTCACCGCGCACCGCGCCAAGGGCCTGGAGTGGGACGTCGTCGTGGTCGCGGGCGTCCAGGAGGGCACCTGGCCCGACCTGCGGCTGCGCGGCTCGCTGCTCGGCGTCGAGGAACTCGTCGAACTCGCCGCCGGATCGTCGATCGGCGTGGCCCCGCGCCGACCCGCCGACGCCCCGCCGCCGGACCGCGGCGCGGACCGCCGGCCGGTCGAGGTCTCGCTCATCTCCAAGATGCTCACCGAGGAGCGGCGGCTGTTCTACGTGGCGGTCACCCGCGCCCGCCGCAGGCTCGTGGTCACCGCCGTGGGCGGGGAGGACTGCGAGCAGCGCCCGTCCCGGTTCCTCACCGAGCTGCTGCCGGACAAGACCGAGCCCGCCAAGGTGGACGAGCACTCCCGCTGGCTCACCATGTCCGCGCTCGTCGCCGACCTGCGCGCCGCCGTGTGCGATCCGACCCGCCCCGAGCCGGTACGGCGGGCCGCGGCGCGGCACCTCGCCCGGCTGGCGAAGGCGGGCGTGCCCGGCGCGGATCCGTCCGAGTGGTACGCGCTCACCCCGATCTCCGACGACCGGCCGCTGGAGTGGCCCGGCGGGGTGGTGGTGATCTCGCCCTCGTCGGTGGAGAGCTTCACCAAGTGCGGCCTGCGCTGGCTGCTCGAGCACGCGGTGGGTGCCTCGGGCACCGACACCGCCCGAGGTCTCGGCTCGGTGATCCACGCGCTCGCCGCGCTCGCCGCCGCTGACGACCCGGCCGAGACCCTCGCCAAGCGGCTCGACGAGGTGTGGGACCGGCTCGACTTCGGCGGAGTGTGGTTCAACCGCAAACAGCGCGAGCTCGCCGAGCAGATGGTCGCCCGGTTCGCCCGGTGGCACGAGGAGAACCGTTCCGGCATGGTCGCCGCCGAGCAGGCGTTCGCCGTGATGCTCGGCGACGACGTACGCATCCAGGGCCGGGTCGACCGCATCCAGCGGGACGAGACGGGCCGCCCGCTGATCATCGACATCAAGACCGGCGCGTCGAAGCCGTCCGAGGCCGAGCTCGAACGCCACCCCCAGCTCGGCGTCTACCAGCTCGCCGCGCTGCTCGGCGCGTTCACCCGGCTGGGGCTCCCGGCCGAGCCGGGCGGGGCCGCGCTCGTGCAGGTGGGCAAGGCCGCGGGCACTGGCGGTGTGAAGGAGCAGCGCCAGCGCCCGCTCGCCGATGACCCGGATCCGGACTGGGCGCGCGACCTCGTGCGGGACGTCGCCACGGGCATGACGCAACCCACGTTCACCGCGCGGGTGAACGATGGCTGCCGCACCTGCGCGGTCAAGACGAGCTGCCCGGTGAACGACCGCGGGGGGCACGTGTGCTGAAGCGGGCGCAGGAGATCGCGAAGCATCTCGAACTCCCCTCGCCCACCGACGAGCAGGTGGCGGTGCTCGAGGCCCCGCTCGAGCCCATGGTGGTGATGGCGGGCGCGGGCTCAGGCAAGAGCGAGACGATGGCGGGCCGCGTGGTCTGGCTCGTCGCGAACGGGAAGGTACGGCCCGACCAGGTGCTTGGCCTCACCTTCACCCGCAAGGCCGCGGCCGAGCTCGCCGCCCGCGTCCGCGCCCGGCTCGCCGCGCTCCAGGAGGCAGACCTCATCCCCAAGCAAGCGGCCACCGACGGCGAGCCGACCGTCTCCACTTACCACGCCTACGCCGCCCGGCTCGTCACCGACCACGCGCTGCGCGAGGCGCTGGAACCCACCATGCGGCTGGTGAGCCCTGCGGTCGCCTGGCAGCTCGCCGCCGGGGTGGTCGGCCGGTACGACGGGCCGATGGACGAGGTCGACCTCGGGCCCGCCTCGGTGACCGCGGCCGTGCTCGACCTCGCGGGCGAGCTCGCCGAGCACCTGTGCGAGGCGGACCGGGTGCGCGAGATCGGCGAGTGGCTGGACCGCATGCTCGCCGCGGTGCGCCGCCCCACCAAGGCGCAGCGCGAGGTGCTGCGCACCCAGCGGGTGCGCGAACGGCTCCTCCCGCTCGTGGCCGAGTACATCCGGGTCAAGCGCGAGCGCGAGGTGATCGACCACGGCGACCAGATGGCGCTCGCCGCCCGCATCGCCGTACGGCACCCGGAGGTGGGGGAGATCGAGCGGAGCCGCTTCAAGGTGGTGCTGCTCGACGAGTACCAGGACACCAGCCACGCCCAGCTCGTGCTGCTGCGCGCGCTGTTCGGCGGCGGCCACCCGGTCACCGCGGTCGGCGACCCCTGCCAGTCGATCTACGGCTGGCGCGGCGCGTCCGCCGGGAACCTGCGCCGTTTCCCCACGGACTTCCCCAAGGCCGACGGCAGTCCCGCGTCCGTCCGCAAGCTCTCCATGAGCTTCCGCAACGGCGAGTACGTGCTGCGGGCCGCCGCCCGCGTGCAGGAGCCGCTGCGCCGGGAGACAAGCGAGGTCCCGGTGCTGCGGCCGGGATCGTCGCGCGCCGGACGCGGCAAGGTGATCGCCGCGTTCCACGCCACGGCCGAGGAGGAGGCCGAGTGGATCGCCGAGCGCGTGGCCGCGTTGCACGGAACGACCGACCCCGACGGCCTGCCCAGGCCCGAGGAGGAGCGCACCGAGCCGCTGCGGTACCGCGACATCGCCGTACTCGCCCGCAAGCGCGCCCAGTTCCCGATGCTGCGCCGCGCGCTTCAGGCCCGCGGCATCCCGGTCGAGGTGGTCGGACTCGGCGGCCTGCTCACCGTGCCCGAGGTCGCCGATATCGTGGCGACGCTGCGGGTGCTCTACGACCCGAGCGCGGGCGACGCGCTGGTGCGGCTGCTCACCGGCCCCCGCTGGCGCATCGGCCCCCGGGACCTGAGGATCCTCGGCGAGTGCGCACGCGAGCTCGACCGGGAGCTGCGCGGCCGCCCGGACGGCGAAACGGAGGAGGGTGGCGACCCGTCCGCCGCTGGATCCGCGGCGGGCACGGCCACCGGGGCGTCCGCGAACGGGTCCGTGGAGGCCGAGCGCCCAGACCCCCTCCAGGAGGCGATCGCCGAGCTCAACGCCGAGCGCGGCAGCCTCGTCGACGCCCTCGACGAGTTGCCCGACCGCCCGGATTGGCTGGCCAGATTCTCCCCGATCGCCAGGGACCGCCTGCCCAAGCTCGCAGTGGAGCTGCGGGCGCTGCGCGCGCACGCCGGGCAGCCGCTACCCGACCTCATCACCGAGATCGAGCGCCGCCTCTGCCTCGACATCGAGGTGGCCGTGCGCGGCGGCGGCACCCTCACCGCCCGCGCCGACCTCGACGCGTTCCTCGACGCCGCCGCCCGCTTCGCCTCGGACTCCGAGGACGCGTCGCTCGGCGGGTTCCTCGCCTACCTCAAGGCCGCCGAGATCGAGGAGTTCGGCCTCGAGACGGGCGGCCGCGTCGGTGAGGGCGACAGCGTGAAGCTCATGACCGTGCACGCGGCCAAGGGCCTGGAGTGGCCGGTCGTGATCGTGCCGGGGCTCTCCCGGGCGACCACGAGCAAGGGCACGCTCGCCAAGGGCAGCGTCTTCCCGGCCACTCCGGTGACGAACCCCCGGTGGACGGAGAACCCGCGCCGCCTGCCGTACCCGCTGCGTGGGGACGCGGCCGACCTACCCGGCCTGGTGAGCCTCGACAGGGACGACCTCGCGGCGTTCGAGGAGCAGTGCCGCGAGCGGGAGCTGCTGGAGGAACGGCGGCTCGCCTACGTCGCGGTGACCCGCGCCCACTATCTGCTCATCGCCTCCGGATACCGCTGGGGCAGCTCGTCCCGGCCGCTCGAACCCTCCGAGTTCCTCCGCGAGATCGTCGAGGCCGGGGCCGAGGTGGCGTGCTGGGCCGAGCCCACCGGGGAGGCCGCCGAGGACGAGCGCAACCCGATGCTCGCCGAGCCGGTCGAGGCACCGTGGCCCGCCCCGCCGGCCGGTCCCCGGTACGAGGCGGTGCTCGAGGGCGCCCGGATGGTCGAGGAGGCGCTCGCCGACGACACGGTCGCGGTCGCCCCGGTGGGCGAGGAGGCCGAGCGCATGCTCGCCTGGGCCCGGGACGTCGAGCTGCTGCTGCGCGAGCGCGAGCAGCTCGCCCGGCGCGGCGGCGGCCTGGTCGAGCTGCCCGCGCACCTGTCGGTGTCCTCGCTCGTCACGCTCGCCGCCGACCCGCGCGAGCTCGCCCGCCGGATCCGGCGGCCGGTGCCCCGCCGCCCGGCCCCGCTCGCCCGCCGCGGCACCGCGTTCCACCGCTGGCTGGAGACCCGCTGGGGGCAGCAGCGGCTCATCGACGACCTGGAGCTGCCCGCCGCGGACGATGCCGACGAGCTCACCGACGTCGAGGCCGAGCTGAGCGAGCTGCAGGCCCGGTTCGAGCAGAGCGAGTGGGCCGACCGCCGCCCGATCGCCCAGGAGGTGCCGTTCGAGACCGTGATCGGCGGCCAGCTCGTGCGCGGCCGCATGGACGCGGTGTTCCGCGAGGGCGACGGGTATGTCGTGGTCGACTGGAAGACCGGCGAGCCGCCCCGCGGCGAGGCCGCCCGCGCCGCGAGCGTGCAGCTCGCCGCCTACCGCCTCGCCTGGGCCGACCTCGCCAAGGTCCCGCTGCACCGGGTGAGCGCCGCGTTCCACTACGTCCGGTACAACCGCACCGTGCGCCCGGTCGACCTGCTCGACGCCGCCGGCCTCGCCGCGCTCATCGAGACCGTGCCGCTCGCCTAGCCGTCCTCATCGCAGGTAGTGGAAGCCCGGTTTGGGGTGCATGAGGAAGTCGTGGTGTGAGATGTTCCACGCGTACGCGCCCGCCATGGCGAACGCGACCACGTCGCCCACGGCGAGCTCGGCGGCCGGCACCCGGCGGGCGAAGACGTCCTTCGGCGTGCAGAGCCGGCCGACCACGGTGACGTGCTCGTCGCGTACCCGGGGGCCGTCGGAGCCCGGGCCGGGGATCACGGTGAACGGCTGGTCGTGGCCCTTGGTGACCGGGGTGCGCAGGTGGTGGGTGCCGCCGGTGACGATCGCGAAGGTCTCGCCGTGCACCCGCTTGACGTCGATCACCTGGGCCAGGTAGTGGCCGCAGTACACGGTGAGCGCGCGGCCCGGCTCGATGCGCAGCACCTCGCCGGGCCGCCGGAGGGCGGCGAGGCCGCGGCCGTAGGCGGCCCAGTCGAACCGCGCGGCCGGGTTCCGGTAGTCGACGGCCATGCCGCCGCCGAGGTTGATCTCGGTGAGGCCGAGGTCGCGGGCGTACCCGAGTACCCGGTCGGCGAGTTCGAGCATGCGCGCCGCGTCGAGCCCGCTCGCCAGGTGGGCGTGCAGCCCGCGCAGCCGCAGGTGCGGCGCGCCGTCGAGCAGCCGCAGGCACTCGGCCACCCCGTCCTCGTCCATGCCGAACGGGGTCGCCCCGCCGCCCATGGCGAGCGCCGCGCCCTCGATCGGCGCCTTGAGGTTGGCCCGCAGCAGGATGTCCGCGCCCTCCGGCCCCGCGATCCGGGCGAGGCGGCGCAGCTCGTGCGGGCTCTCCACGTGCAGCCGCCAGGCACCGAGGGCGAGCTCGGCGTCGGTCTTGCCCGGCCCGCCGAACGCCAGCCGGGCGTGCGGAAAGAGCGAGCGCACGTGCACCACCTCGCCGCCGCTCGACACCTCGAAGCCGTCCACGTGCGGCGCGAGCGTGCGCAGCAGCTCCGGGTCGGGGTTCGCCTTCACCGCGTAGAACAGCTCGACGCCGGGCAGCGCGGCGCGTACCGCCGCCGCGTGCCGGTCGAGCGCGGGCAGGTCGTAGACGTACGCGGGCAGGGCGCCGGTGGCGGCGAGCCGCCCGGCGAGCTCGGCGAGCGCGTCCGGGTGGGCCGTCGGCACGGATGTGGTCATGCGCGGGTGCCTCCTCGACGGTCGGGTACGGCGGGCAGGGGCGGCCAGGGGGATCAGGCCGCGCCGGCGAGCGGGTTGGCGATCGGCACGTAGCCCGCGGCGCGGTCGGCCTGGGCGGCCCAGCGCACCGAGAGGTTCGCCTTCGCCGGGAGCGGCGCCCCGGCGAGCAGGTTGGTCAGCGGCAGCGGCCACCCGGCGCGCTCGGCGTACCGCGCGAGGCGCTCCCGCGCGATCGCCCACAGCGGCGCGGGGTCGGCGTCCGGCCCGGCCACGGTGGCGGCGATCTCCGCGAGGTGGTTCACCACGAGGCAGTACACGACCCGGTTCCAGCCGCGCACGGTGTCGTAGGTGAGCGCCTCGGCGACCCGCTCGGGCAGCCCGGACAGGTCGTGGCGGCCCGCGACGAGCTTGGTGCCCTCCATGTCGCGGAAGATCACCTCGGCGGGCATGCCGGCGGCGTCCACGCCGACGAGCACGTTCTGCACGTGCGGCTCGAGCACCACGCCGTACCGGAAGTACGCCTCGAGCACCGGCGGGGCCACCCGGTCGACGTACGCGGCCCACCAGCCCTCCGGGTCGCGCCGCCGCGCCTCGGCCACGACCTCCGGCACCGCCGTACCGGCGAGCCGCCGCTCCTCCTCGCCGAGCGCGAGCGCGCCCGCGAGCAGCGGCGTGACCCCGGGGCCGCAGGCCGTGCGCGGGTCGGTCCGCACGATCACGCCGAGGCCCTCGAGCAGCCGCGGCGAGATCGACGCCGACCGGTACCCGGGCTCGGGCAGCCAGCGGGTGCCCGGGAACGCCTCGGCGAGCCCGGCGAAGACCGGCCGCAGCCGCCGGGTGAGCTCGACCGCGCCGGTCAGCTCGTACCAGGCGTTCTTGCGCACGCAGTTGGTGATGCGCACGTTCAGGGAGAACTTGAGGCAGTGGCCGGTGACCGGGTCGGACACGGTCCGCACCGAGGAGGTGGGGGTCACCGTGCCGGGCGCGTCGCCCAGGTCGAGCAGGCGGCCGTCGCGCAGCGGCGCGGCCAGCTCGTCGGCGAGCAGCGAGAGCTGCCAGGGGTGCGCGGGCAGCAGCGTGTACCCGTCGGGCGCCGCGCCGAGCCGGTCGAGCACCGCGGCGTCGCCCTCCCCGGCGGCGAGATCGTTCCGTACGGCGAGCAGCCGCAGCGGGAACCGGGCGTGCACCTCCGGCGCGTAGCGCAGCCACTCGGCGTCCGTGCCGCCGCGCGCCTTCGGCGACGGGTGGAACGGGTGGCCGAACAGCAGCGCCTGCTCCGAGGCGAGCCACGGGTCGTCCGGCGGATCGGCGCCCTCGCGTTCCTTGAGCAGCACGGCGGTGGTCTCCCGGCTCGCGGCGACCTGGGCGGCGAACTCGGCGTTGCCCCCGCCGAGCTCGGCCACGACGAGCCGGGTGAGCAGGTCCGCGCCGAGCGGCCGCCAGGCGCCGTCGCACAGCCACTCGGGCGTGCCCGCGACCCGCACCGCGGTCCCGCCGTGGGTGCGGGCGCGGATCAGCGTGCCGCCGATCTCGCACAGCAGGTACGGCCGGGCGGGCCAGACCCGGCCACGCGGCCCGGCCACCTCCCGGACGCAGCAGCGGAGCAGGGCGGCGAGCGACGCTCTCTCGGCGGCGCAGACGGGCGAATCGAGCACGAGGCTGTCCATAGGTGAAGGCACCCCTCCAAGTAAAGAACGGTTCGCGATCTCGGGGTAGGGCCATCCGGCGACACCTGCCGGGTCGCGGGCAGGGGGCTGTGGCGGGGTCGCGGTGCGGGGGGATCCGCGGTACGGCCCGGCTCAGCGGTGGCGGGCGGGCTCGGCCGGTGGGTGGCGCAGGTAGTTGGGGCCGCTCGTGCCGTAGTACTTGTTCACGTCCCGCGCCCCGGTGCGGGCCTTGTCGACGAGCGTGCCCGCGGTCACCATCGACTTGCCGACGAGGCGGGCCGCGTCGAGCGTGCGGGCCCGCAGCAGCCGGGCCATCGGGTGCCCGCCGTACTCGTCGAGCGCGTCGGCGAGCAGCTCGCGCACCAGCCGCACCCCGCGCGCCCCGGCGACGTCGAACGCGATCGCCGCCGCGGCGAGGTGCAGGGTGATGGTGACGAACACGTCGGCGAGCGCGTGCGGGTCGTCGGTGAGCATGCGCTCGTCCCGGAACCCCGGCACCGGCACGCCCGCCGCGGCGAGCGCGTCCGGGGAGGCGAGCAGGCCGTCGTTGTCCTTGATCAGCAGGCGCAGCGGGCCGTGGCCGAGCACGAGGGCGAGGTTCTGCTGGTGCGCCTCGAGGGCCACGCCGTACCGGACGAACAGCCGCACGTTCCAGGTGAGCAGCACCGACAGGTACTCGCGCAGCAGCGCCATCGTGTCGCCGCCGTAATACCGGCGGGCCAGCTCGTCGATCACCCGCCCCGGGCCGGGCGCGGGGGCGGGCAGCGCGGCCACCGTGACGATCTCCCCGGGCGGGTGGCGGCGCAGCAGCCAGCCGAGGTACTCGTGGCCGGCGTGCGCGAACGCCTGCTCGTCGGCGAGCTCCACCGGCAGCCGCTCGCGGGCCGCGATGGCGCGGAGCATGCGCTCGGCGGCGGCTCCGTCGTGCAGCGTGCCCGGCTTGATCGACCGGCGGTTGCGCAGCCCGAGCGTGCTGGTGACGAGCGGCAGCTTCAAATGGACCGGCGGGCCCGCGGCCGCGACCACCTCGACGGTGCGCATCGACAGCGTGGGCCGCACCGGCAGGTACGGCGTGGCGCCGACGACCACGCCGGGGATCTCGCGCACCGTGCCGGCGGTGAGCGGGTGGACCGGGAAGAGCGTGTGCGTGGCGGCGAGCTCCTCGGGCAGGCCCGCGTCGCGGAACGACGGCCACCACGGCTCGGTCTCGGCCCGGCCCGGGCCGCGCACCACCCGCTCGGCCGGCGCCGCCGCCCAGCGCAGCCGGAACTCCGGGGCGAACTCCGGCGCGTACCCGCGCAGCTCGGCCTCGGAGAGCCCGAACCGGCAGCGCGCGGTCGGGTAGACCGGGTGGTCGAGGAACGCGGCGAGGCTGTCGTACCCGGCGGGGGTGAGCCGCCCGCGGCCCGCGAGGCGGGCGAGCACCCGATCCCGGTCCCGGTCGTGCGCCTCGAGCGCGCGCAGCGCCTGGCGGCACTCCTCGGCGAACGCCGCCACCCCGGCCGCGTCCGCCGGGTCGGCGACCGCATCCAGCGCCGCCAGCACCTCCTCCAGCCCGGGCGCGTCGTCCGGGTCGACGGCGAAGTCCTGGAACAGGCCGCCCGGCACGAGCCGTACCCGCCGCCCCGAGGGCAGGGTGAGCGCGACCCCGGTGCGGTCCCGGGACACGCGCCCGGCGAGGCCGCCGTAGTCCTCGCGCAGCAGGGCGTCGAGCACCCGGCGGGCGAGGTACGCCTCCCGGCCCGGCAGCGGGGAGCGTTCGTCGGCCGCGGTCATCGCACCACCCACGGATGCTCCCGGCGGAAGCGCTCGATCCGGTCGTCCACCGCGGCCCGGTCCGGCCCCACGGCCCGGATCACCGCGAGGTAGTCCCGGTTGGTGTGGGTGAGCCGGATCTCGTCGCCCACCGCGCGCAGCGGCCGGTGCCACAGCCGCACCTCGCCCGGCCACTCGCCCTCCGGCGGCGCCTGCCGTACCGTGCCCTCCCGGTCGGCGACCACGCTGAGCGCGACGCCGTGCCGGGCCGGCCGGGCGGGCGGCTCCGGCGCGGGCTCGCCCGCGTGCACCCGCAGGATCCACTCGTGCAGCGGCACGCCGAGCACGTCGGCGAGCAGGAAGTCGCAGTTGTCGCCGATGACCCGGTAGTTCACCTCGATCAGTCGTGGCCCCTCGCCGGTCACGACGTACTCGGTGTGGCAGGCCCCCAGGCCCACCCCGATGGCGTCGAGGGCGCGCAGCACGTGCCCGACCTCCGGGTCGCCCGGCTCCCGCGGGTCCCAGTCGAGCCGCTCCTCGACGAAGTACGGCGGCGCGCCGAGCCGCGTGGCGAAGCCGCCGAGCACGTACCGGGTACGGCCGTCGCCGAGGGTCTCCAGCGTGCGCAGCGGGCCGTCGAGGTACTCCTCGGCCACGAGCACGGCGCCCGGCCGCCGGGTCCAGATGTCCGTGGCCACCCGGATCAGCTCGGCCTTGTCGTGGCAGAGCACCACGTCCTCGCTCGCCACCCCCTCGCGGGGCTTCACCACCACCGGGTACGGCAGGCCGTCCGGCGGCGGCGCGTGCGGGCGCAGCCGTACCGAGCGGACCGTCTCGACCCCGGCGGCGGCGAGCGCGCGGCGCATGAGCGCCTTGTTCTTCGCGGTGAGGCAGGCCCGCCAGTCCTTGGCGGGCAGGCCGAAGTAGGCGGCGGCGAGCGCGGTCGCCGCCTGCAGGTGGTCGGAGTTCGAGAAGATCACGTCCGGGGCGTGGTGGGCCGCGATCGTCTCGATCACGGCGGCCGCGTCCCGCACGTCGGTCTCGAGCACCTCGGCGGGGCCGCCGGCGTAGTCGCCGGGCCGGTCGGTGAGGATCGTCACGTCCCAGCCCAGCGCCGCGGCGGCGGGCAGGAAGCCGGCGGTGACCGAGTCGGTCGGGTTGAGCGTGGTGAGGTACAGCCGCACGCTGGGCCCCCAATGCAGGTAAGGCTAACCTAACCCGCTGCATCCTAACCCGAATCCAAGATCAATCGGTGGGCCGACATCGCAAGTCGCCGCGGGGTGCGCGAAGATGGGCGGGTGGAGGCTAGGGAGGGACTGCTGGGGCCGCTGCTGCTCTCGCGCGGCACCGTCAACCGCTCGGCCGCGCTGCGGCAGGACAGTGCTTGGTTGGAACGTGCCTGGGCCGACGAGCGCACCCGGGTGCTGCTCGTCGCAGACGGCCGCGCGCCGGTGCGCCACGAGGGCGAGGCCGCCTCGCTCGTGCTGGTGCCGCCCTCCCAGGCGCCGGACGGGGATCGCTACCTGCTCGGCGTGGACGAGGACGGCACGGCCTACTTCGCGGTGCCCGCCAAGGCGCCGGAGGGCGAGCGCTGGGAGGGCCTGCGCCGCGCGGGCGCGCTGCTCGGCGACCGGGACGCCGGGCTGCTGGTGACCGCGGTCGCGCTGGAGGCGTGGCACGCCACCCACGGGCACTGCCCGCGGTGCGGCGCCCGCACCGAGATCGCGGCCGGCGGGTACATGCGGGTCTGCCCGGAGGACGGCAGCCAGCACTTCCCGCGCGTCGACCCCGCGGTGATCATGCTGGTGCACCAGGGCGACCGGTGCCTGCTCGCCCGCGGCCCGCAGTGGCCGGAGAACCGGTTCTCCGTGCTCGCCGGGTTCGTCGAGCCCGGCGAGTCGCTGGAGCAGGCGGTGGTGCGCGAGGTCGCCGAGGAGGTCGGGGTGACGGTGACCGCGCCGCGCTACATGGGCAGCCAGCCGTGGCCGTTCCCGCGCAGCCTCATGCTCGGCTTCTTCGCCCGCGCGGTCTCGGCGGAGCTTCACCCCGACCCGGCGGAGATCGCCGAGGCGCGCTGGCTCACCCGGTCCGAGCTGCGCGAGGCGGTGGAGTCCGGCGAGCTGCTGCTGCCCGGTCAGGTCTCGATCGCGCGGCGGCTGATCGAGACCTGGTACGGCGGGCACCTGCCGGGCGAGTGGTGACGGCGGCCGGTGGCGCGCCGGCCGGTGAGGTCGACGCGCCGCTCGTCGCCGCGGGCGGCCGGTGGGTCAGCCCGAGACCGCCTGGCCGTTCAGCCGGGCCTTGATCTCGATGACCGACGGGTTCGTCGCGGCCGTGCCGTCCGGGAACACCACGGTGGGCACCACGCGGTTGCCGTTGTTCACGCTCATCACGAACTCGGCGGCATCCGGGTTCTGCTCCACGTCGATCTCGCGGAAGCTGATCCCCTCCCGGGTGAGCTGGCTCTTCAGCCGCTTGCAGGGGCCGCACCAGCTGGTGGTGTACACCGTGAGCGTCATGAGGACCGAATCCCTTTCACGTCCCTTTCACCTGCTTTGGCGATCGGTGGCAACACCCGGGACGTGCCGGATGTTCCCGCGACCGCCCGCCGCCCGGCTCCGGGCCGGCGCGCAGGACACAGTGTCAGGTCAAAGTGTCAGGTCAAAGTGTCAGGTCAAAGTGTCAGGTCGCAGTGTCCGGTCAAAGTGTCCCGTCAAAGTGTCCGGGCAAAAGGGCGCGGCGGGGCGTCAGGACACGGCGGGCGTCACAGGCCCGCGCTCGGCAGCGGGCCGAGCCGGGCGGCGAGCCAGGCCTGGATGCCCTCGGCGACGCCCGGCTGCCGGTACAGCGCGGTGCTGTGCGCGGAGCCCGGCAGCACCCGGACGGTCATCGGCACCCCGGCCTTGTTGAGCTGCTCCTTGAGCAGCCTGCTGTGGTACGGCGGCACGAACTCGTCCTGCGAGTGCAGGGTGAGCATCGGCGCGTCGCCCGGGCCGGCGTGCCAGGGCACCTCCATGCTGCGCCACACCTTCTCGCACCGCAGGCGGGTGGGCAGGCAGTTGCCCGCGAGCGCCACCGCGGCGCGGCGCAGCCGCTGCTGCGCGGCGGTGCCGCCCTCGTCGCCGTCGACGAACGCGGTCATCGGGGAGATCACCGGCGAGACGCCCACCACGGCCTTGAGCCCGGGCTGGCCGTTGCGGTAGGTGCCCGCGGCGGCGGCGAGGTGGCCGCCCGCGGAGAACCCGATGATCGCGTACCGGTTGCGGTCGAACCCGAACAGCTTCGCGTACCGCCGCGCGGTCTGGATCGCGCTCAGCGTGTCGTAGCGCTGCGCGGGCCAGGGCGCGTCCTGGGACAGGCGGTAATTGAGGTTGAAGACCGTGTACCCCTGCTCGACGTAGGCGCGCACGATCGAGGCCATGCCGCGCTTGTCGCCGCTGTTCCACCAGCCGCCGTGGATGACGAACACGCCGGGGCGGGCCAGCCCGTCCTCGCGGTACCAGACGTCCATGCGCTGCCGGACGTGCCGGCCGTACCGGACGGTGCGCACCACGACGCCCGGCGGGACCTCGGTCATCGTCGCGGTCGGCTCCGGGGTCCGCTCCGTCTTGGCGGACGCGCTGGGGGAGGGGGAGGCGGACGGACTCGGCTGCGCGTGCGCGGGCACGAGCGAGCCCGAGAGCAAGACGGCGGCAAGCGCCAGGGAACCTGCAGTCACCGCTGAGCGCACGAGTCCGTTTCCCTTCCCCGAGCTACCTTCCATCCCAATTGTGGCGGAACCTTGATCGTTCCGGGTAACCGCAGCGGAGCCGTTTCTTTACTTGCGAATGACGTTCGCATGACCCGTTGCTGGGAGGATGATGCCAGCACTCCCGCCCCCGGCGCACGTTTGGAGACCTGATTGGAACCCGAGGACGTACTGACCGGTCTCGACCCCGAGCAGCGTGAGGTCGCCCTCGCGGTGCGCGGCCCGGTGTGCGTGCTCGCCGGGGCCGGCACGGGCAAGACCCGCGCGATCACGCACCGCATCGCGTACGCGGTGCTGAGCGGTGTGGTCGACGCGCGCAACGTGCTCGCGGTGACCTTCACCACGCGCGCCGCCGGGGAGCTGCGGCGGCGGCTGCAGGCGCTCGGCGCGCCCGGGGTGCAGGCGCGCACCTTCCACGCCGCCGCGCTGCGCCAGCTCCACTACTTCTGGCCGAAGGTGATCGGCGGCGAGCCCCCGCGGGTGGTCGAGTCGAAGCTGCCGCTGCTCACCGAGGCGTACCGCACCCTGCGGCGCGCCGTGGACCGGGCCGAGCTGCGCGACGTCGCCGCCGAGATCGAGTGGGCGAAGGTGCTGCAGGTCGGCCCCGAGGAGTACGCCGACGCGGCGGCGAAGGCGGGCCGCGTCACCTCCGTCCCGGCCGAGGAGATCGCCCGGCTGTACGAGGCGTACGAGCTGCTGCGCCGGGAGCGGCACCTGGTCGACTTCGAGACCATCCTCGAGCTCATGGCCGCGGTGATGACCGAGCACCCCGAGGTCGCCGCGCAGGTCCGCGCCCAGTACCGGTACTTCGTCGTCGACGAGTACCAGGACGTCAACCCGCTGCAGAAGCTGCTGCTCGACACCTGGCTCGGCGGCCGCGACGACCTGTGCGTGGTCGGCGACCCGAACCAGACCATCTACTCGTTCACCGGGGCCACGCCGCAGTACCTGACGAACTTCACCGTGGAGTTCCCGGACGCGAGGGTGCTGCGGCTGGTGCGGGACTACCGGTCCACGCCGCAGGTGGTGACGCTCGCCAACCGGGTGATGACCGGCTCCCGGACCGCACGCCGGCTGCGGCTGGTGGCGCAGCGCCCGGACGGGCCCGAGCCGATGTTCACCGAGTACGACGACGAGCCCGCCGAGGCCGAGGGCGTGGCCCGGGGCATCCGCGAGCTGCTCGCCGCGGGCGTGCCCGCCCGCGAGATCGCCGTGCTGTTCCGGGTGAACGCCCAGTCCGAGACGTACGAGCAGGCGCTCGCCGAGGCGGGCGTCCCGTACGTGCTGCACGGCGCCGAGCGGTTCTTCGAGCGGCCCGAGGTACGGCGGGCCGTGGTGCTGCTGCGCGGCGCCGCCCGGTCCGCCGGGGCCGCCGATCCGCTCGTGCCCGCGGTGCGCGACGTGCTCGTCGGCGCCGGGCTCACCCCCGAGCCGCCCGCGGGCGGGTCGGCGCGGGAGCGCTGGGAGTCGCTCAAGGCGCTCGCCGACCTCGCCGAGCAGTACGCCGCGCAGGCCGGGGACGCCGCCGACCTGCCCGGGTTCGTCGCCGAGCTGGAGCGGCGGGCCGCCGAGCAGCACGCGCCGCAGGTGGAGGGCGTGACGCTCGCCTCGCTGCACGCCGCCAAGGGCCTGGAGTGGGACGCGGTGTTCCTCGTCGGCCTCACCGACGGCACGCTGCCGATCACCTACGCCACCACGCCCGAGCAGGTGGAGGAGGAGCGCCGCCTGCTGTACGTGGGCATCACCCGGGCCCGCGAGCACCTGCGCCTGTCCTGGGCGCTGGCCCGCTCCCCGGGCGGCCGCCGGGTGCGGCGCCCGTCCCGGTTCCTCGACGGCCTCGTCCCGGCCACCGCCGGCCGCGGCACGGCCCCGGCGTGGCGGCGCCACGACGACGACGGGCCGCGCCCCGCGCGGCGGCGCCGTACGCTCGCCCTCCCCGTCACCTGCCGGGTCTGCGGGGCCACGCTCGTCGGCGGCCCGCAGCAGAAGCTCGGCCGGTGCGCCGGCTGTCCCGCGCCGTACGACGAGGAGCTGCTCGAGCGGCTGCGTGCCTGGCGCGCCGCGGAGGCGGCCCGCGCGAAGGTGCCCGCGTTCGTCGTGTTCACCGACGTCACCCTGCAGTCGATCGCGGAGCGGGTGCCGACCACCGAGCAGGAGCTCCTCGCCATCAACGGTATGGGTAGGGTCAAGGTCGACCGGTACGGCGCGGCGGTGCTCGCCATCTGCCGCGGCGCCGAGCCCGACGAGCTCGCCGATCTCGATGGGGCCGCCGGGTGACCGGCGGCCGGCTGACTGGGGGAGTCCGGTGAACAAGGCGCTGAAGGAGGTGCTCGACCTGCTCGACCTGGAGCAGATCGAGCTCGACATCTTCCGCGGGCGCAGCCCCGCCGAGCGCATCCAGCGGGTCTTCGGCGGCCAGGTGGCCGCGCAGGCGCTCGTCGCGGCCGGCCGTACCGTGCCGGAGGGGCGGCAGGTGCACTCGCTGCACGCCTACTTCATCCGGCCGGGCGACCCCAGCGTGCCGATCGTCTACTACGTGGACCGGACCCGGGACGGCCGGTCGTTCACCACCCGCCGGGTCACCGCGATCCAGCACGGCAAGGCGATCTTCACGATGTCGGCGTCGTTCCACATCGCCGAGGCCGGGCCGGGCCACCAGGCCACGGTGATGCCCGAGGTGCCGGACCCGGAGAGCCTGCCCACCTACGCCGAGCACGTGCGGAACGCGAACGGGCTCGACCCGGGCATCCGCGAGTGGCTGTCCCGGCCCCGGCCGGTGGACTTCCGCTACGCCACCCCGCTCGTCTGGGAGGCGAAGGCGGATCCGGCGCTGCGCGGCTCCTCGACCCGGGTGTGGTTCCGCTACGACGCCGACCTGCCCGACGACCCGCTGCTCCACGTGGTGCTCGCGGCGTACGCCTCGGACTTCACGCTCGTGGACACGGTGCTGCTCGCCCGGGGCCTGGCGTGGGGTGCGTCGGACATCACCGCGGCCTCGCTCGACCACGCCATGTGGTTCCACCGGCCGCTGCGGGTCGACGACTGGGTGCTGTACGCCCAGGAGGCGCCGTGGTCGGGGTCGGCCCGCGGCCTCGCCCGCGGGGAGATGTTCACCCGGTCCGGGGAGCTCGCGGTCTCGGTGGTGCAGGAGTGCCTGCTGCGCACCTCCGACTGAGCATGACTGAGTACGACTGAGTACGACGCTGCAAAACCGCAGGTAGAAAATATGTTGCTCGGTTGACCCGGCGCAGTTTAGGGTCTAGGACGAGTCAGTCGGACATTCCGTACCGCTCTGCACTGAAGAAATGAGGTGAGTTCCGGTGGCTGCGATCACTCTCCGTTCCGCCACGCCGTGGCTCGCCTCTGTGTACCCGTACGCGAACGCTGCCGATCTCGTCGCCGAAGCGTCGGTCGCCGCCTGGCGCAAAGTGCCCGGCTTCGCCGCCGATAACGCGTCGGTTCAGGCTGCCCTGGGCCTGCCTGCCGGCATCCGTGGCGAGAACGGCGTGGACGCCATCCGACCGATGACCGCGCACGGCGAGCAGCGGCTCGTCGCCGGACGAGTGCGTGGTCCGCATCCCTGGAGAGACCCGGTCAGACTCTGTTGACCGGTGTAGAGCCTCTAGGCCGCGGATCCGCACAGGATTCGCGGCCTTGTTGTTGTCGGCGGCAGATCGATGACCCACAAGGTGGCCCAACCAAGATCAACCAACCAGTTCACGACCGACTCTGTGAGGTGACGCAGATGGCGGCATCGATCATGGACCTGATCGATGAGGTCAAGATCCCCTGCCGGAGCGACCCTGACCTCTGGTTCGCCGAGTCCCCTGAGGACGTGGAGTTCGCGAAGGCGCTGTGCGGCGGCTGCCCGATCCGGAAGGCATGCCTCGACCGGGCCCTGGAGCGCGCCGAGCCGTGGGGTGTCTGGGGCGGCGAGCTGATCATCCGCGGCGCGATCGTGCCCCGGAAGCGGCCGCGTGGCCGCCCGCGGAAGAACCCCGTCGCGGCCTGACCCTCCTACGGCAACCGATCCCACCCCTCAGCACGGAAAGGACGAACCGGAAATGGAACTGAATCCCCTGAGGAGCACGACCTTGCTATTCGCCAACGAAGACCTGGTGCGGGAGCGACTACATAGCCTCCACCGGGAGGCGGAGGAGCTCCGCGTCGCCCAGCGGCTCGGCCGGCTGCACCGGGCGCGCCGCCGGGCGGAGCGCGCGGCCGAGCGCCTCCGCGAGGCCGAGAGCCGGCTCTAGCCGCCGGCCCGCCCTGGACCCCGGCCCCACCGGGCCGGGGCGCCGGGCCGGGGCGCCGGGCCGAGGCACCGGGATGAGCCGCGCTGCGGAACGCCGGCGTGCCGTACGCGGACGCGGTCCCGCGGTGCGCGTGACGAGTGACGCACGGCGCGGTGTGCACGACGAAGTCCGTGATCCCATGACATAAGGGGCGGGCCCCACCGGGCCCGCCCCTCTCACGTTCTCCCGGCCGTCTTATCGGCCACGTGGCCGGCCATGCGATCCGCCGTGCCGCCCCCGATCAGCCGCCGACGGAGGCGAGGGCGGCGTCCTGCTCCGGATCGTCGTCGGCGAAGCCCGGCACCCAGCGGATCACCTCGTCGCGGAACCGGGCCGTGGTGCCGAGCTGGCACAGCACGCCCACCCCGGCCGCGTGCACCCGGTGGATGAGCACGTACGCCGGGGGCAGGTTGAGCCGCCGCACCACGCCGTTCGACCGGATGTCCGCGACGCTCGCGAACTGGCGCTGCAGCCACTCCCGGCTGAAGGTGAACTCCTCGACCCGGGTGGGCTCGACGTACGGGGCGAGGAAGGCGCGCAGCTCGTCCGGGTCGACGGTGATGTGCGGCAGGATGAAGCCCTCCCGGCGCAGGCCCCGGATGACGGTCTCCATGTCGCCCTCGTTGAAGATCCGGATGAGGGTTCCGAAGACCTTCGGGTAGCCGCCGGGGAGGCGGTTCACCGCGCCGAAGTCGAGCACGCCCATGCGCCCGTCGGGCAGGATGCGGAAGTTGCCGGGGTGCGGGTCGGCGTGGAGCATGCCCACCCGGGCGGGCGAGCTGAACAGGAACCGCGCGAGCAGCAGCCCGGCCCGGTCCCGCTCCTCCTTGGTCCCGTCGGCGATGATCTTGGACAGCGGGACGCCGTCCATCCACTCGGTGACGATGATCGCCTCGTTCGCCGCGACCACGTCCGGGATGTGGAAGTCCGGATCGTCGCGGTACTCGAGCGCGAAGGCGTGCTGCGCCTCGGCCTCCCGCAGGTAGTCGAGCTCCTCGGCGACCCGCTCGCGCACCTCGGTGAGCACGGCCTTGAGGTCGAGCCCGGGCAGCAGCACCCCGAACAGCTTGCCGACCCGGGCGAGCTGCTTGAAGTCGGACATGAGCGCCTCGCCGACGCCCGGGTACTGGATCTTCACCGCCACCCGGCGGCCGTCCCGCCAGACCGCCCGGTGCACCTGGCCGATCGACGCGGCCGCGGCCGGCGAGTCGTCGAACTCGAGGAACAGGTCGCGCCAGTCGTCGCCGAGCTGCTCCTGCAGCACCCGGTGCACGGTGGCGGTGGGCAGCGGCGGCGCGGCCTCCTGCAGCTTGGTGAGCGTCGCCCGGTACGGCCCGGCGATCTCGGCGGGCAGCGCGGCCTCGAAGATGGACAGCGCCTGGCCGAGCTTCATCGCGCCGCCCTTGAGCTCGCCGAGCACCTTGAAGATCTGCTCGGCGGTGCGCTGCTGAATCTCCTCGGCCACCACCTCGGCGGACCTGCCGCCGATGCGCTTGCCGAGGCCTATCGCGGTGCGTCCGGCGAAACCGAGGGGGAGCGCCGCGAGCTTGGCCGAACGGGTGACTGCACGACGGGGGAGGTCACTCACGCGACCATTCTCCGTAAATCTCTCTCAATTGGACAGCAGCCACATTCGGGATGTGGCTTCCAGGACCTCTTTCGCCGGCGCGAGCCGGGGGGAATGTCAACCGAACTGCCGATCAGATGACTCGCACGACCCTCGACGAAAGCCAACACTTGCCCCGCAGTATAGGCGGCGACCAGCGTGGCCAGCACCGTTCCGCCCGCGGCCTCGCCCGCCGGGTAGCCGCCGAGCCGCGCGCACACCATCGCCCGCCCCGGGTCGCGGTCGCGCCGGTGAAACTCCACGCACCGCAGGCAGGCGGTGCGCCCGGGCAGCACGAGCGGCCCCACCGAGCCGAACCCCTCCAGCGCCGCCGCGGGCAGGTGCGGCACCCCGGCCTCGGCGAGCTCGGCCACGAGCACCGGGTCGAGGGGGCCCACCGGCGCGAGCACGGCGAGGTCGGGCCGCGGTGCGCCGTCGCCGGGCCGCGCCGCCGCGCTCCCCGGCCAGGCGTTGACGGCGGGTGCCACGCGCCGGGCGAGCTCCACCGCGCCCTCGTCGCGTGGCCGCCCCACGTGCTCCCAGCCGAGCCCGCCGGGCACCAGGTCGCGCCGCCGGGCCGGGTCCGGATCGACCACGCACAGATGGCCGACGCCCGCCGCGGCGAGCAGCGCGACGACCTGCGCGCCCACCCGGCCGGCGCCGTACACGCGGACGTGCGCCGCGCGGCGCCGCCGCATCGCGCCGAGCCCGCCGTCGGTGGCCCCGGTCACCACGGAGAGCTCGTCGAGGTCGGGCGCGAGCCGGTCCCGCTCGGCGAGCGACAGGCCGCCGAGCGCGTCCGGGCGGATCGCGGCGTCGTCGAGCACGCCGCACCCGGCGAGCAGCCCGAGCAGCTCGTGCACGGCCGCCTCGCCGAGCCCGTGCCGCCGCGCCATCGCGACCACCTCGGGCACGGTCGCGGTGCCGTCGAGCGCGTCGATCACCTCGCGGACGGCGGGATCCACGTCGGCGAGCACCACCGCCCGCGCCGGGTGCACGCCGAACTGCAGGCTGCGCCCGCCGCGGTCGAGGCGGCGCAGCGCCGGTTTGACTCGTGGCCTCATGGACGGTGACCCTGCCACACCGCGCACCGGGCCGGGGCGGGGTCGGCGCCCGCCTGTGGATAACTCCTCGACTGTGATTTGCATCACAGTTTGTCGCGCGGTGATCGCATCGCACCCTGGGGGCGGTCGCCGCGAATCCGCTGCGTTTCGCCGTGGTGGCAGCGGTCTGGACCACTCGGCGCGCCGCCCGCGACCGCGTCACACAAATAGGGATTGACCAGCGAAAACGTGATCGCCCCTCTGTGGAAAATCGCGAGACTGGGCTACCGTGCATATGTGTCCCCCGAGACTGTCGAGGTTCGGCGGAGCGCACGGCGCCGACGGACCGTATCCGCGTATCGCGATGGCGACAAGACAATAGTGCTGCTTCCCGCCGGACTGAGCAGGACCGACGAGGAGCGGTGGGTCCGCCGCATGCTCGACCGGCTCGCGGCCAAGGAGCAGCGCAGACGCCCCACCGACGAGGATCTCATGGAGCGGGCGAAGGAGCTTTCCGCCCGCTATCTCGACGGGAAGGCCGTGCCGCGCAGCGTGCGCTGGGTGGAAAATCAGCGGCACCGCTGGGGATCCTGCACTCCCGACCAGGGAACGATCCGGATTTCCACCCGGATTCGCGGCATGCCCGCCTGGGTCGTCGATTATGTGATCATGCACGAACTGGTGCACCTGCTCGTGCCCGGCCACGGCCCGCGCTTCTGGAAGCTCGTGGAACGTTACCCGCGAGCCGAGCGGGCCCGCGGTTTTCTGGAGGGATTTTCCATGGCCGCCAACGCCGCAGCGGAGGAATATTGATCGCTCCCGCAGCCGGACCCGAGGCCGACGCGCCCGGCGGCCCGGCGCCGCGGAGCGCGACCGTACGCCGCGTCGCGGGCGTGCTCATCCGGCCCGAGACGGCCGCCGCCGCGCCCCCGGGCATCGACCCGGACGCGTTCCTCGCCGCGGTCGCCGAGGACACCTACGAGGTGATCGCGGGCCTCGAGCTCGTCCGGCCGGTCATCCTGCACACCGGCCTCGGCGCGCTCGCGAACGAGATCGCCTGGCCCGGCACGCCGGTGATCGGCCTGCCCCCCGGCGGCCCCGTGCTCGCCCGGGCCTTCGCCGCGCTGCGGCCGTACGGCGACGAGGCCGTGGTGGTCGCGGGCGACGCCCCCGACCTGCCGCCGCTGCTCGTCGGCAAGCTGCTGCGGGAGCTCGGCCGCGCCCCGGTCACGGTCTGCCCCGCCGAGGACGGCACCGCGGTCGCGGTCGCCGCCCGGCTGCCGCTGCCCGGATGGGCCGCGGTCGAACTCGACGAACCCGGCATCGTCCGCCGTCTGCGCGCCGCCGCCCCCGGCCGCCGCATGGTCGCCACCGGCCCCGGCTGGCACCGGCTGCGCCGCCCCGCGGACGTCCACCGCCTCGACCCCGGACTGGAGGGCTGGGAGGGCACCCGCGCCCTGCTCAGCGCGGCAACCGGAGCTCGGTGAACACCGCCCGGTGGTCGGTGCGCGGCAGCGTGCGCACCTCGTAGCCGGTCACCGCGAGCCGCCGGTCGGCGAGCACGTGGTCGATCGTGATGATCGGCGGCATCACCCGCCGGTTCGCCGGCCAGGTGGGGATCAGCCCCTTGCCGGTCGCCTCGGCGGCGTCCACGTACCCCCGCGCCACGAGCCCGCGGAACTCGGCGTGGTCGAGGCTCGCGTTGAAGTCCCCGGCGAGGACGCGGTACGGCCCCTCGGACGGCGCCGATGGCAGCGCCCGCAGGCCCTCCCGCCACAGCGCGGTCATCCGCGGGCCGAGCGGCGGGTAGGTGTGCACGGCCACGAGCTCCACCTGGCCGCCCCCGGGCAGCGTGAGCCGCGCGGCCGGCATGTTGTGCCCGATCGCCTGGAACAGGTCGGTCACCTCGGTGAGCGGGTACCGCGCGTACAGGCCGCTGCCCCCGGCGCCGAACTCGTCGTACAGCACGCGATGGGGGAGCAGCTCCTTCAGCCCGGCCTCGTCGAGCTCCTCCACCGCCGCGGGGGAGAGCTCCTGGGCGCTCAGCACGTCGGGCCTGACGCGGCGCACCAGGTCCACCACCGCATGGGCGTCGGCGCGGCCGAACAGCAGGTTGGCGCTGAGCACCCGCAGCGTCGGCCCGGCCGCCGCGGGCTGCGCCGAGGCCGTCATGCGCGGGATCACGGTCGCCGCGAGCGCCGCGGTGGCCGCCACCGCCACCGCGATCGCGAGCCGCCGCCGCGACAGCACCGCGAGCAGCAGCGCCACGAGGGAGGCGAGGACCGCGTACGGCGTGGCCGTCATGAGCTGGGCGGTGAACGAGCCGCTCTCCAGCCCGCCGAGCCGGACCACGGCCCACCACGCGAACGGCGTGACCGCGATCCAGGCGAACCAGGCGGACACCTTCGGCCGCCCGCGCCGCGGGGTGACGATCACCCCGCCGACCGCGGACCGCGATTCCGTGACGTCCACGCTGCCCTGCTCCACTCCCGGGCTCCCGTTCCCGGATCCGTTCCCGGACCCACCCCGGGCTCACGCCCGGCCACCTTGGCGACCGACTTTACCTGGGCGTGACATAACGTGCGTGCAAAGAGCGCGCCCGGGCGACCAGCCGCCGGGTCGCGTCGTCGGTCGGCTCCGGCAGCGCGTCCACCGGGAACCAGCGCAGGTCCAGCGACTCGTCGCTGATCACGGCCTCCGCGCCCGGGGGCGCGACCGCGCCGTACTCCAGATCCAGGTGGTAGCTGTGCGGCGGGTGGCACCACACCCGGTGCCGGTCGAGCGCGAGCGGACCCGGCAGCAGCCGCAGGTCCGGGATGCCGGACTCCTCAACGGCCTCCCGCAGCGCGACCTGCGCCACCGTGGTGTCCCCGCGCTCGCAGTGCCCGCCCATGGGCAGCCACATCCCCGCCTTGCCGTGCAGCGTGAGCAGCACCCGCTCGCCGTCGTGGGAGAGCACCGCGGTGGTCGCGGTGACGTGCCCGGGCACGCACTCCCGCCACATGCCGTCCTCGTGCGCCCGCAGGTGCCGCAGGAAGCGCACGCGCAGCCCCTCCTCGGCGGCGGACGGCGCGCGCCACGCCTCCAGCACCGCGATCGCGTCCGCGCGCAGCTCCCCGCCGCCCGGCCCGGGCGCCGTGTCGGTCGCGCTCACGCGGACGGCGCGGCGTCCCCGCCGCCCGGTGCGGGCCCGTCGCCCTTGTCGCCCTGGTCGAACGAGGAGATGTCGAAGTCCCCGCCGCCGCGCACGAACGACGTCGGGTCGTCGAGGTCCTCGGCGGTCGGCATGAGGTCGGGGTGGCTCCACACCGCGTCCCGGCCCTCGATGCCCCGGGCGTCCTTGAGCGCCCGCCACAGCGCCGCGGCCTCGCGCAGCCGCCGCGGCCGCAGCTCCAGGCCGACGAGCGTGGCGAAGGTCCGCTCGGCCGGGCCGCCGGTGGCGCGGCGGCGCCGTACCGTCTCGGCGAGCGCGGACGCGGCGGGCAGCTTGCCGGTGGCCGCGTCGTCGACGACCGTGCTCACCCAGCCCTCGACGAGCGCGAGCAGCGTCTCCAGCCGGGCGAGCGCCGCCTTCTGCCGCTCGGTCTCCTGCGGCTTGATCATCGCGCCGCCGGTGAGGGCCTCCTGGATCGCCTCGGGGTTGGTGAGGTCGAGCCGGCCGAGCTGCTCCTCGAGCGCGGACACGTCGATCGTGATGCCCTTGGCGTACTCCTCGACCGCGCCGATCAGCCGCGCCCGCAGCCACGGCACGTGGTTGAACAGCCGCAGGTGCGCCGCCTCGCGCAGGGCGAGGTAGATCCGCACCTCCCCCGGCGGGATGTCGAGGCCGTGGCCGAACTTGGCGACGCCGCCGGGCAGCAGCGCGGCGTTCTCCGACAGCGGCAGCCCGATGTCGGAGGAGCCGACCACCTCGCCGGCGAGCGTGCCGAGCGCCTGCCCGATCTGGGTGCCGACCATCATGCCGCTCATCTGCTTGAGCATGCCGATCAGCGGCCCGGCCATCGCCTTGGCCTCCTCGGGCAGGCCGGCCGAGGAGATCGTGCCGCCCATCGTCTCGACCATGCGCTCCGCCAGCGGGTCGCACAGCTGCTTCCACACCGGCACGGTCTTCTCGATCCACTCCGACCGGCTCCACGCCTCCGGCGAGTTGATCCCGCTGGGCAGCGTGGTCACCTCGTTCAACCAAAGATCCGCCAGCTGGAGCGCGTCGACGATCTCGCGCCGCTCACCCTCCATTACGCTGGGGTCACCTTCGGCCGCGACCGCGTGGCGGGCGATGTTCTTGGCCATGTCCCAGTTGACCGGCCCGGAGGAGGGGGCGGACAGCATGTCGGCGAACTGCCGCATGGCGGCCGCCATCTGCTCCCGGTCGACGAACATGGAGAACGGGTTTTCGTTGGGGTCGTTTTCGCGACCTGGCAGGTCTGTCACCGCTCTACCTCGTGCAGGATGGAGGAGTCCACACCGCCACGTTAGCCGCCATATGCAGGATCAGTGTAAAGCGAGGACCTCGTGCCAACCTCGAAACGTCATCGCCGCCCGGTCGTCGCCGTGACGGGCGCGGCCAGTGGAATCGGCCGGGCGTTCCTCGCCCGGGTCGCCTCGTCTGCGGAGTTCCGCCGCGTGGTGGCGATCGACGACCACCGGGGGGACGTCTCGGAGGTGACCTGGCGGGTGCTCGACGTACGGGATCCGCTCTTGGCGAGCCGGATCTCCGACGTCGACGTCCTGGTCCATCTCGGCGGCGACTTCGCGCTCGACTCCGACCCCGCGGCCCGCCGCGCCTACAACCTGCGCGCCGCCGAGACCGTGCTCACCGCCTGCGCCGCCGCCCGGGTGCGCCGGGCCGTACTCGTGACCAGCGCGATGGTGTACGGCGCGGCCCCGGACAACCCGGTCCCGCTGCCGGAGGACGCGCCGGTGGCGGCCGAGCCGACCGCCGGCATCGTCGGCGACTACCTGGAGATCGAGGCGCTGGCGCGGCGCTCGCTGCGCAGCCACCCGGGGCTGGAGGTGACCGTGCTGCGCCCGGCCACGCTCGTCGGCCCCGGCGTGGACACCGTGCTCACCCGCCACTTCGAGGCGCCGCGGCTGCTCACCGTGAAGGGCTGCTCGCCGCGCTGGCAGTTCTGCCACGTCGACGACCTGGTGTCGGCGCTCGAGCTCGCCGCGCTCGGCGCGGTCTCCGGCGTGGCGGCGGTGGGCTGCGACGGCTGGCTGGAGATGGAGCAGGTCGAGGAGATCTCCGGGCTGCGCCGCCTGGAGCTGCCCGCGGGCCTCACCTTCGGTACGGCACAGCGGCTGCACCGGCTCGGGTTCACCCCGGCCCCGGCCACCGACCTGCACTACGTCGTCTATCCGTGGGTGGTGGACTGCGCCACGCTGCGCGCCGCCGGATGGAAGCCGAGCTGGACCAACGAGGCGGCGCTGCGGCAGCTCATCGAGCTGCGCGAGGGCAGGCGCGCGGTGGTGGGCCGCCGGGTCTCCGGCAAGGACGCGACGCTCACCGCGGCCACCGCGGCCGGCGCCACCGCGGCGCTCATCGGCACCGCCGCGATCGTGCGCCGGGTGCGCAGGCGCCGCGCCTGAGCACCCGGCCCCGCCGATTCCGGTGACGAGTAGGCTGCACATCGTGGACGTCATCCGACTGCTCGGCATTCGCGACACCCCCCTGTCCGTGGACGAGGTGGTCGCCTCGGTGGCCGACCACGCCGCCGGCGGCACGACGCTGTTCATCGGAACGGTCCGGGAGGAGGACCACGGCAAGCCGGTCACCCGGCTGGCCTACGAGGCGCACCCCACCGCGGAGGCGGAGCTGCGCCGGGTCGCGGAGAAGATCGCCGCCGACTTCCCGGTCACCGCGATCGCCGCGGTCCACCGGGTCGGCGAGCTCGCCCTCGGCGACATCGCGGTGATCGTCGCGGTCGCCGCGCCGCACCGCGGCGAGGCGTTCGCGGCGTCCCGGCGGCTCATCGACGACCTCAAGGCCCAGGTGCCGATCTGGAAGCACCAGTTCTTCGCGGACGGCACGAGCGAGTGGGTCGGGGCCTGCGAGGCGCCCTGATCGCGACCCGCGCGTAGAGTTCCCTCATGTCCCGACGCGCACTGACCCTGTTGCTGGCGGGCCTGCTGACGCTCCTGCTCGGTGCGGTCGGCGCCTGGTTGCCCGTGCCGTACGTGGTGCTGAGCCCCGGGCCCACCGAGAACACCCTCGGCGAGGTCCAGGGCAGGCCGGTGATCCGGATCGAGGGGCGCGAGACCTATCCGACCACCGGCGGGCTCAACCTCGTCACCGTGGCCTACCAGGGCGGCCCCGGCAGCGGCATCAACCTGCTCACCGCGCTGCGCGGCTGGGTGGACCCCACCACGGCCGTGGTGCCGCAGGAGACGATCTTCCCGGCGACCGACAGCGTGCAGGAGGTCGAGGAGCGCAACTCCCGGGAGATGAGCAACTCGCAGCAGCTCGCCACGGCCGCCGCGCTCAACGAGCTGAAGATCCCGATCCGCACCGTGATCGCGGTGCAGGGCACCCAGAAGGGCTCGCCCGCGCACGGCAGGCTGCAGGTGGGCGACGAGATCGTCTCCGTGGACGGCCGGGAGGTGTCCACCACCGACGAGATCGCGGACGCGGTGCAGCGGCACCAGCCGGGCGAGCGGGTGCGCTTCGTGGTGGAGCGGAAGGGCAAGCGGGTCACCGTGGACCTCAACGCGGTCGCCGCGGGGAACGGCCGCGTCCAGGTCGGGGTGCTGATGGCCCCGCAGTTCAAGTTCCCCTTCACCGTGGACATCACCGTGGGCGACGTGGGCGGCCCGAGCGCGGGCCTGATGTTCGCCCTCGGCATCTACGACAAGCTCACCCCGGGATCGCTCACCGGCGGCAAGACGATCGCCGGCACCGGGACGATCGACGAGCACGGCCGGGTGGGCCCGATCGGCGGCATCCAGCAGAAGATGGTGGGCGCGCGCCGCAGCGGCGCCACGATCTTCCTCACCCCGGCGGCGAACTGCGCCGAGGCGGTCAGGGCGGTGCCGGACGGGCTGCGCCTGGTGAAGGTGGAGACGCTGCGCGGGGCGCTCGACGCGATCGAGGCGCTCAACAGCGGCGACAAGGCCGCCGCGGACCGGGTGCCGACCTGCACCTCGGTCTCCGCCGACTGAGCCGCGGTGCCGTACTCGGCCTCGGGCGCGGTGGCGGAGGCGTGAGGCCCTCGTGCGGGACGTGGGACCACCACCGGCCGGGACGTACCATTGACCGACATCACTGACCGACACACCTACCGAGACCGAAACGGAGCTCGTTCGGGAACCACGGCGGCCGATGGGTCGTTAGGGGGCGTGAACGACGCTCCCAGTGTGTACGTTGCCACTGACGGACCGATGCTCTGAGACGAGGGGTGGGCGTTGAGCTTCCGGACCCCCGGAGCCGGCCGGGCGATGCGCTTGCCCCGCCGGCCAAGACTGTTGCTTCCCGTGCTGATCGCCCTCGGGGCGATCGTGCTGCTGTTCTACATCTTCACCGGGATCTACACCGACTACCTGTGGTACGAGTCGGTGAACTACACCACGGTCTTCTCCACCGTGGTGTGGACCCAGGTGCTGCTGTTCGCGGTGGGCGCCCTGCTCATGGTCGGCATCGTCGGGGGCAACATGCTCCTGGCGTACCGGATCCGGCCGCTGTTCGGCATCGGAATGTTCGGCAGCGCATCCGGTGCCGACCGGTACCGCATGGCGGTGGACCCGCATCGTAAGGTCATCTTCCTCATCGGCATGGGGCTGCTCGCCCTGTTCGCCGGGTCCTCGACCGCGGGGCAGTGGCGCACGTGGCTGCCCTTCTTCAACCGGACGCCGTTCGGCGTGCGCGATCCCCAGTTCGACCTGGACGTCTCGTTCTTCATGTTCACGCTTCCGTTCATACGGATGCTGCTGAACTTCCTGTTCACCGCGGTGATCCTGTCGATCATCGCGGCGGCGATCGTGCACTACCTGTACGGCGGCTTCCGGCTGGGGCAGCCCGGCGGGGTGCACGCCACGCGCGGCGCCCGCGCCCACCTGTCCGCGCTGCTCGGCGTGTTCGTCCTGCTCAAGGCCGTGGCCTACTGGGTGGACCGGTACGACCTGGCGTTCTCCGAGCGCGGCTTCGTGCACGGCCCGTCCTACACCGACGTCAACGCCGTGCTGCCCGCGAAGACGATCCTGGCGATCATCGCGCTGCTGTGCGCGGCGCTGTTCTTCGCCGGTGTGGTACGGCCCGGCGGCATGCTGCCCGGCGTCGCGTTCGGCCTGCTCGTGCTCTCGGCCGTGCTGATCGGCGGCGTCTACCCGGCGCTGGTCGAGCAGTTCCAGGTCAAGCCGAACCAGCAGGCGATGGAGGCGCCGTACATCCAACGCAACATCGAGGCGACACGGAAGGCGTACGGCGTAGAGGACGCGCAGGTCGAGGAGTACAACGCGGTCACCAACGCGTCGGAGGCCAAGGCGCAGGAGGACGACACCGTCCCCGGCGTGCGGCTGCTCGACCCGTCGCTCATCTCCTCCAGCTACCAGCGCTGGCAGGGCTTCCGCGACTACTACCAGTTCCCGGTCAAGCTCGACATCGACCGCTACACGATCAACGGCGTGGAGACCGACACCGTGGTCGCGGTCCGCGAGGTGAAGGCCCCGGAGACCAACAACTGGATCAACCGGCACCTCGTCTACACCCACGGCTACGGCATGGTCGCGGCCCCCGGCAACAAGGTCAGCAACGAGGGCAACCCCGACTTCGTCGAGGCGAACATCCCGCCGTCGAACGCGCTCGGCAGCTACGAGCCGCGCATCTACTTCGGCGAGAACTCGCCCGAATACTCCGTGGTCGGCGGCGGCAAGATCGAGCTCGACTACGTCGACGACACCAACCGCCAGGTCAGCACGCAGTACACGGGCAAGGGCGGCGTGCCGATCGGCTCGTTCTTCAACCGCCTGCTGTACGCGGCGAAGTACAACGAGCCGAACTTCATCCTCTCCGGCGCGATCAACGAGAAGTCGAAGATCCTCTACATCCGCAACCCGCGGGAGCGGGTGCAGCAGGTGGCGCCCTTCCTCACCCTCGACGGCGACCCGTACCCGGCGATCGTCGGCGGGCGCATCCTGTGGATCATCGACGGCTACACGATCTCCAACGCGTACCCGTACTCGCAGAGCAACAGCCTGCGGGACATGACCCGGGACACCTCCACCGAGGCGCACCGCGTCGTCGGCCAGCCCGCCGACCGGATCAACTACATCCGCAACTCGGTGAAGGCGACGGTGGACGCCTACGACGGCACCGTCACCCTGTACGCCTGGGACGACAGCGATCCGCTGCTGCGCACCTGGCAGAAGGCCTTCGGCGGGGACATCATCAAGCCCCGCTCGGAGATCAGCCCCGAGCTGAAGGCGCACCTGCGCTACCCGACGGACCTGTTCAAGGTGCAGCGGGAGATCCTCTCGAAGTACCACGTCACCGAGGCGCAGGCGTTCTTCAGCAACACGAACGTGTGGAACGTCCCGGACGACCCGAACGCCAAGGGCATCCGCCAGCCTCCCTACTACGTGACGCTGCGCATGCCCGGCTCGGACAAGCCCACGTTCTCCCTCACCAGCACGTTCACCAAGGGTGAGGCGCAGCTCGCGGCGTTCATGGCCGTGGAGGCGACCACCGAGGACGCCAACGCCCGCATCCGCATCCTGCAGCTGCCGGCCGGTAGCCCGATCCAGGGCCCGGTCCAGGTGCAGACGAACTTCAAGGCGGCGATCGCGAACGATCCCACCTTCCAGCGGAGCGGTTCCACCGAGCCGATCTTCGGCAACCTGCTGACCCTGCCGTACCGGGGCGGCCTGCTCTACGTGCAGCCGATCTACGTGCAGGTGAAGGACGCGGTCAAGCAGTACCCGGTGCTCACCCGCGTCATGGTGATGTTCGGCAGCGGCCAGGTGGGCCATGGCCGCACCCTGGAGGAGGCGCTCCAGCAGGTGTTCGGCAGGAGCGACGCGCAGGGCGAGCGCTCGGAGTCCGAGACCCGCGAGGAGACCACCACCGAGCGGACCGCGGTGGCGGACGCCGCCGACAAGGTGAAGAAGGCCTACGAGGACGCTCAGGAGGCCTTCAAGGCCGGTGACTGGGCCAAGTACGGCGAGGCGCAGAAGGCGCTCAGCGAGGCGATCAAGGAGATGGACGAGGCGGTGCGCCGGGCCGAGAGCGCGCCGTCCCCGTCGCCCTCGCCGACGACCTCGCCCGAGCCGAGCGGGTCCCCGTCGCCGTCACCTTCACCGACGGCGAGCCCGGAGGCACCCCCGCCACCGGGCGCCTAGCCCCAGGCCGGCGACCGGCCCCACGCCTCGAACCCGCAGGTGTGGGGCCGCGTCGTTCCGGGGCACTCACGGCGCTCCCGTCTCGATTTGCATCCGGCACCGCGGGGCCGATAACCTAAAGGCACACCGACGCGGGGTGGAGCAGTTCGGTAGCTCGCTGGGCTCATAACCCAGAGGTCGTAGGTTCAAATCCTACCCCCGCTACGAAGAAGAGGCCCGGCCTCCGGAAACGGAGGCCGGGCCTCTGCGTGTGTGGAGATCACGCCGACCGGGCCCAAAAAGGAGCGGAGGTAGTCGACCGGCCGTCGCAGGTCGAGGGCTCCGCGCCGCCGAGGACCACGACCCCGGCCGCCGATGATCGGTATGCCTCCGGCCGGCCGTAGCACGGCCACAGCGATCCGACAGGCCCCGAGTAGCCCTGCCGCCGATCACCCCGAGGCCGTTGGAAGCCCTCGTACGGTCCTCGGGGCCAGCGCCGAAACACAGACCGTCAGCCGTCGGCGCTGCGGCCCTCGACCTCCTCGAGGGCGATCGGGCCGCGCGTGCCGCGCAGGGCGAACCCGTGGCGCCACTCGGTGTGGTTCTGGAGGGCGGTCGGCGGCTCGATCCGGACCTCGGTGAGCTTGCGCCACTCCTCGCCGACCTGCGCGTACGCGATCGCCATGTCGCCCGACACCGCGAGGGCGAGCTTGTCGCCGGGGTTGAGCCGCTGCGGGGCCTTGTTGGGCTTGTGCCGGGGCACGCCCCCGATGATCACGTCGATGCCGACCTCCTTGCGGGTGTTGTTGTACCAGGCACCGACGTAGTTGGTCGCGTCCTTGATCCGGCCGGCGAACACGCTGTCCTCGGCCGCCCCGGTGTTGGCGAACGGGCCCAGGGTGATGACGGTGACCGTGCTGCCGGAGGACGGGGTACCGCTCAGCGCGAACCAGCCGTAGAACCCCTGGCCGTCGGCGATTATGCGGCCGCCCCCGAAGCCGGGCGTCGGCGGCACCTCGAAGGACGCGATCTGCGGGTTCCTGGGCCGGATGGTCTCGTACCCGCCCCGCGAGGGGTCGTCGAACGTGTCGATCGTGTCCCGCTTCGGGTACGCGTTGAGGTCGAGCGCCGGGCGCGGCCCGGCCGAGGCGGCGACCTGCGGCCCGTCGCCGGCGCGGCCGTCGGCGCCGGTGCCGCCGGGGAGCAGGAAGGGCAGGAGGATCGCGCCCGCGACGAGGGCGACCCCGGTCGCCACGGTTCCGGCGAGGACGAGCGGACGGCGTGAGGGGCGCGTCTCCTGGTCGCGGAGGGACCGGGTCACGGCGGGGCCCATCGCCGGGGCGGGCGGCACCCGGTGGTCGGGCCACGGCCCCTGGGCGGAGGTCAGCCTGCGCAGCAGGTCCTCGGCGGTCGGCCGGTCACCGGGGTGCTTGGCGAGGCAGGCGGCCACCAGCGAGCGGAGCGGCTCGGGCACCCCGGCCAGGTCGGGGTCCTTGTTGAGGATCGCGTTGAGGATCGACGGGATCGTGTCGCCGTTGAACGGCAGCCGCCCGGTCGCCGCGAACACCATCGTGACGCCCCACGAGAAGATGTCCGAGGCGGGCGTGACCGGCTCCCCGGCGAGCAGCTCGGGGGACATGAACGCGGGCGTGCCGGTCACCTGGGTGGAGGTGGTCATCGCGTCGATGGCCCGGGCGATGCCGAAGTCGATCAGCACGGGCCCCTCGGGGCCGAGGATCACGTTCGCCGGCTTGACGTCGCGGTGCACGATCCCGGCGCGGTGGATCGAGGCGAGCGCGGTGAGCGTGCTGATCGCCAGCCGCTGCAGCCCGCCCCCGGTGCGCGGCCCGTCCTCCCGCACCATGGTGAGCAGCGACGGCCCGGGCACGTACTCGCTCACGATGTACGGCTGGTCGCCGAGCATGCCGGTGCCGATCACGCGGGCGGTGCAGAACGGCGCGACGCTGGCCGCCACCTGCGCCTCGCGCAGGAACCGGCGCCGGGCGTCAGGGTCGGCGACGGCCGAAGGATGCAGTACCTTGATCGCCACGCGGCCGTAGGCGGGGGACTCGGCGAGGTAGACCGCCCCCTGCCCGCCCGAGCCGAGCCGTCCTACGACCCTGAACTCCCCGATCTGTTCCGGCATATTCCCGCCGGTAATCCGGGACCACGTCACCCAGCCCCCCAAATCACTCCATGGCGACCGAATGCCGCCCTCAGCCTATCGCGGTAGCAGGATAAGGAGCTCGGCCGGTAACGCGATTGCCGGACATGAAAATTCCACAACCGCATACCTGCGGTGGTGAGGACGGATTGCGCCTGAGGCGGGTATTCCGAACCGGTGGAAACAGGGATTGCGGAGCGGGTGTGTCCCACCTGGTGCCGAATCCGTGACGTGGCGCAGATGGCCCGCAGGCCCCAGCGGATCCGGCGACGAGGAGATGGGCGGCCCCGGCTCTCGGGCGTCCCAGCCCTGGTAGCGGCCGGATTCCCGCACCTCGCGTCGCCGGGTGCGTGGACTGCGGCGGTGGAGCCCCGGCTGGGCCAGAGGATTCGACCGGCGATTCCGGAGGCTTTCCCGAGAAGGGGGCGCCGTCACCGCCTTCTGGAATATTGATTGGGCGGCTGGCGATTTCCGCCGAGAACGGCCGCATCGTCACCTCGTTCAACCCGGCGGGGAGCACCGAGCGGCGGTCGGGCAACGATCCGCCGGCCTTGGACGAGGTTCTGGCCCGGCTTGATTCACCGATGACCTGCCGCCCGGACCCGCAAAGAACTGCGATTTTCATCGGACGAGGCGAGCAGCGGGCGCGCCCTGACGGCCGGCCTGTCCCGCCCTCCGCTGTCGGCCTTCACGATCACCGGCCCGATCGTCCCCGCCGAGTACCTGCATCCGCGGGCGGCCTTCCTGGACGAGCCGGAGTTCGCGCGTCTGCCGGCGCACCCGCCCGGCCGGCGGCGCCGGCACCCACCGGGGCGGCCGGGCGGGCGTCCGGTGGGTGCCCGGCGGAATCGAAGGCCGTGCCGCCTAGAAGATCGTGCCGGCGAACGGCAGGGCGTCCGTGGCGAACAGCTCGTCGGCCACCGCCACGGCCTCGGCGCGGTGCACGGTCACCCGTCCCGCCCGCACGTGCCGCCACCAGCGCGACCCGCCCAGGTACAGGGCGGCGAGGGTGGCCACGTCCACCGACAGGTCGGGCGGCGCCGTGGTGCGGGCCGCGCCCTCGGCGCTGATCAGATAGGCGCCGGTGTTCTGCGGCAGCAGCTCGTCGGCGACCTCCACGACGACCGAGCCCGCGCCCCGGTAGCGACGCCGGGCCAGCGCGGTGGGCACGTCGACGAGCCGCAGCCACGTCTCGTCCCGGACGGCGACCGTCCGGACCGCCCGCTCGTCGGTGAGCAGCAGCGGCAGCGGATCGTCCGGCGCGGTGGCCGGCAGCACGATCCGGTCGACGAGGTCCAGGTCGAGCAGGTACCGCACCAGCCCGGCGTACGCCTCCGGCGATCCGGCGACGAGGTCGTCGACCACGATCGTGCGCTCCGGAGTGGTGAACCACTCCGCCGTGCCGATCGGGTGGTAGCGCAGGTACCCGTCCTCGGCCCCGTCGTCCCCGTGCACGACCGCGTACCAGGGGCCGGGGTCCGCGGCCTGGCGCACCTCCAGCTGCCGCCACCAGACCGCGGGCCGCCCGATCGCCCCGGTCCACGTCGCCGCCGACTCGTAGATCTGGGCGAACAGCTTCCACGAGGCGGGGTCGGCGAGCCGTACCCGGCCGCCGCGCGGCGCGGTCGGGCGCAGCCGGGCCCGCCGCCGGTACACCTCCCGGCGGGCGGACGAGCCCGCGACGCCGTACCCGAACCGCTCGTAGATGCCCCCTTCCGAGGCCCGCAGGGTGGCGACGGCCTCGCCCTTCGCCGCGATCTCGGCGAGCTGGCGGCGCATGAGCGCGGTCGCCACGCCCCGGCGGGTGTGCGTGGGCAGCACGCCGACGTGCGTGACCGCGGCGTGCGGCAGCCGCTCCCCGCCCGGCACCACGAGCGTGCTCGCGTACGAGTCGGCGGTGCCGACCAGCTCGCCGCCGTCGAAGACGCCGAGGGTACGGCCGGGCTCGAAGAACGGGATGGGGTCCGTGCCGGGCGGCAGCGGCGGCAGGCCGACCATTGCGGTGCGGAACGTCACGAACGCGGCGAGCAGCTCGTCGTCCCTGCTCAGCACGCGTACCTCGAAACTCAACGGTGGTCCTTTCTCGAACGCACGGGACGGTTCAGCGGGAGGCGGCCGGGTCGCGCAGATACGTGATCACGTCCACGACGAACCCGGAGATCACGAAGAACGTCGCGGCGAGGATCGTGGTGCCGATCACGACGGGGAAGTCGCCGCTCAGCGCCGACTCGACGGCGAGCCGCCCGACCCCGTCGAGGCCGAAGATCTGCTCCGTCACGATCGCCCCTCCCATCAGCGCGGCGAGCTCGAGCCCGCCCAGCGTGATGATCGGGTTGAGCGCCGCGCGCAGGGCGTGATCGAAGTGGATGCGGCGCTCGCTCACCCCCTTGGCCCGCGCGGTACGGATGTAGTCCGAGCCGAGCACGTCGAGCATGTTCGCCCGCACCACGCGTTGGAACACCCCGATCTCGGCGATCGTGATCGTCAGCCAGGGCAGTGCGAGATGCCGTGCCCATTCAACCGGATCCTCGGTGAGCCCCACATAGCCCCCGCTCGGGAACCAGCGGACGCCGTACGTGGAGAGCGTGAAGTAGAGGAAGTACGACAGCAGGATCCCGGTGACGAAGGTCGGTGCGGCGAGCCCGGCGGAGCAGAACGTGGAGATGACCCGGTCCGTCCAGGAGCCCGGCCGCCGCGCCGCGGCCACGCCGAGCAGGATCGACAGCGTCATCCAGATCACCAGCGCGCCGAGCGCCAGCGACAGCGTCACCGGGATCTTGGACAGGATCAGCTCGGTGACCGGCTGCTGCCGCCGGAACGAGTACCCGAGCGCGGGCGGCCAGTGGAACAGCCCCATCGGCGCGCCCTGGACGTCCGGCCCCCGGTACAGGTAGTGCCAGAGCTGCAGGTACCACGGCTCGTCGAGGCGGAGCGCCCGGGTGATGCCGTCGAGGGTCTCCTGGGTGGCGTTCCGCGGCGCGAGCACCGCGGCCGGGTTGCGGTAGGCGATCCGGGTCAGCGCGAACGTGAGCACCAGTACGGCGAGCAGGGTGAGCAGCGCCCGGGCCGCGTGGGCGAACAGGTGTCGTGCCATGGCGGCTACCTCTGGGGGTCGAGGACGTTGCGGATGCCGGAGCCGATCGCGTTGAACCCCAGCACGGTGACGAACATCGCGATCGCCGGGGCGAGCAGGAACCACGGCTGCACCTGGTAGAGCGAGGTGCGCTGCGCCTCGGCGATCATGTTGCCCCAGCTCGCCGTGGGCGCCTGCACGCCCACCCCGAGGAACGACAGGGTCGCCTCGGCGAGGATGTTCGCCGGCAGCTGGACCGCCCAGTAGACCGCCACCACCGGGAGCACGTTCGGCAGGATCTCCCGGACGAGCAGCCTGCGGCGGCTCACCCCGATCGTCAGCGCCGCCTCGACGAACGGCCGGTTGCGGAGCACGACGACGAGCCCGCGGGTGAGCCGGGCGAAGTAGGTCCAGGCGAACAGCGAGATCACCAGGATGACGAGCAGGACCGGGTCGATCACCGGCCGCCCGTCGGCCCCGCGGTTGAGCGCGACCAGGCTGAGCGCGGTCACCACGAACGGGAAGGACAGCGCGATGTCCGTGCCGAAGGAGAGCACCCGGTCGGCGGCTCCCGGGAAGAACCCGGCGACCAGGCCCACCGCGGTCCCGGCGACGAGCGCGAGGGTGGTCGCCGGGATGCCGACGAGCAGGGAGATCCGCGCACCGTAGAGCGTGCGGACCAGCACGTCGCGGCCGTTGCCGTCCGCGCCCAGCAGGAACTCCGCGTTCGGCCCGACCGGCAGCCCCTCCGTGGTGAGCGCCTCGGCGCGGAACTGCTGGTCCGGGCCGTGCCCGGTGAGCGCCGCCGCGACCGGGGCGAGCAACGCGGAGAGCACGACGAGCCCGACGAGGACGAGGCCGAACCGGGTGGACCGCTCGGCGAGGATCGCGCGCAGCGCCGGGAACCGGCGGCCGTCCTCGGCGTCGCACGGCCCGGCCGGCCCGGCGGGCTCGAGGACCGGCGGGCTAGACACGGGCCACCCGCCCCGGGATCGAGTCGAGCAGCTCGCGGGTGTAGGGGTGCTGCGGGTCGTGGAACACCCGGCGGACCGGCCCCGCCTCCACCACCCGGCCCCGCCGCAGCACGACCACCCGCTCGCACAGCTCGGCCACGACCCCGAGATCGTGCGAGATGAACAGGAAGGACGTGCCGAGCTCGGCGCGCAGCCGCCGGATCAGGGCGACGATCTGGGCCTGGGTGGTGA
>ERZ777003.177-NODE-177-length-132634-cov-39.724934_pt1 | contig 132634 bp, 125 predicted proteins | sample MGYA00374956_ERZ777003 | MGnify/ENA primary metagenome ERZ777003 (study PRJEB29302, sample SAMN06268252) | bioreactor metagenome | isolation source: Joint BioEnergy Institute, California, USA | place: USA:Joint BioEnergy Institute, California, USA | collected...
ATTCAAGAGAACGAGCAATGCAAACTTTGTGTGATCTCATGTGAGGGTCGTGTCGCTCTCCGTAGCGTCCTGTGGGCGGGGACGGGTCTGGGAGACGGCCTCCGTGCATGCCGGGCCGGACGCCGGGCGTGGGTCGCTACTCTGTGCCGGTGATCTTTTCCGGATGGCGGCCGTCGTGGTGGCCGCGGGACTGACCACCGGATGTCTTGCCGAAGAACCGAGACCGGCCGTCGGCATCGGGACGCCGAAAACGGCGACACCGGCTCCGGCGCTCGACCCGGCCGAGGTCCAAAGCGCCTGGTGGAGCTGGGCGTCCGGGAGCCCGTCCGGCCGCAATCCGGTGGAGGACGCCACCGGGGAGCACTGCGCCGAGGGCCAGCCGTCGGACCGGTGGTTCCTGGCCGGAACGTTCGGCGGCTCGGCGACCCGCCGCTGCACGGTGCCGCCCGGCCGGGCCCTGATCGCCCCGCTGGTCAACCGGATGGGGGAGAGCGCCGCCGAGTGCGACTCCTGCATGAGGTCCGCTCAGGGCGCACTGACCATCGACGGGCGGCCCTGGCCGACGCTGCGCTGGAACGCCACGCCCATCACCGTCACCGCCACCGCGGGCAATCCGGTCACCGGAGACGAAGGCACCTTCGGAGGGCACGCCTGTGGTCTCTGGTCCTGGTCACCGCCCCTGCCCCCGGCACGCACCGGGTGGTCATCCGCGGCGACAGCGAGGGCTTTCAGGTATCGGTGACCTACCACCTGACCGTCTCCGAGTCCTGAACCGTCGCATCGGCTCCCCGCGGGATCGGCACGGACGCCGCTCGGGTCCTTGATCAGCGAAAGGGGCAGACCGACCGTGTCGTCAAAGTGACCGCATGGGGGTCCGCCGGTGACGCGGCAGCAAGATCACCTGACTGGGCGCCGGCAGGCACGTATGGCCGACCCCGCCCGGCTGCCGGTCGTGAAGTCCTGCAGAGCGAAGGCGCCTGTGCGGACCGCCGGCATGGCCGGGAACGGCGTAGGCGAAACTCGCGAGCACATGCCGGCCCCCTGGAGGCTCACCGGCCTGGAGCCGGAGAAGCGGCGGTCATCCGCCTTTCTCGGTGAGCTCGCCCTTGATTTCGCCGACGAGCTCGTTCTCGCCTGCGCGACGTCGGGACGTCCGTTCGCCGACCTTGCTGGAGATCTTGGCCGTCACCGATCTGGCCCGCCCCAGGGCCTTGGTGCCGAGCTGCTTGGCGGTGTCGACGCCCTCCGCTCCCGTCTCGAGCACCTTGTCCTTTGTCTCAGTGACCGCCTCCCGCCACGGCTTGGCCTCCCAGGACTGGCGGTCGGCCTCGATCCCGAGCAGCTCGTGGAAGGCATGGACGATGGCCGCGATGTCATTGCCCGCCCGCACCACGGCCGGGGATGCGGTCGGGTGCCACAGCACCTTCGTGTTGGCCTTGCGGGCGGCCGCGTCCACCCGGGCCAGCAGGTGCTCGGTGGCCTGTGTGATGGTCTCCAGCAGCTTCTGCCGTGCGGCCTTCAGCCCGAGACGGTGCTGGTCCAGCTCCTCGGGGGAGGCGCCCAGCACGCGGTCCAGCCGGAGCACGTCGAAGGCGTTCTGCAGGTAGCAGCAGCGAGCCAGAACGAAGAGCCACATCCGGATCTCGTGCTCGGCGCCCGTGAGAGCATCGGCGAGGTCACTGATCTTGCTCTTGCGCTCGGTCTTCTCCACGAGATCGTTGAGCTGCCGCAGCGCATACGCCTGAGTGTCTCTGATCTTGCTCGGCGTATCCTGCACCGTCGACCAGGTCACCTCATCCACCCGGCCCACCCGCTCCCGGACGGCCATGGCCTCCTCGATCATGAGGTCGGCGCCGTCCAGGCGCGCCAGTGCCTGGTTCCGCAGATCGCGGTGCAGATCGCCGATCTTCTCCTCGATCCTGGCGAGGTAGGCGGTGATCTCGGCCATGGACTGCTGCATCGCCACCTGCGCCATGATCCCGGCGACCCCGGAGAGGGCCTGCGGGCTCAGGCGTGATCCGGGTACCCGCGCGAACTCGACGAATCCTCCGATTTGTCCCTTCTCTCCCTTCAGTACACCGGTACTGAGGCCGGTCTTCGAGCTCGTCCTCAGCCCGTGCTTGCTGATCTGGCGTGCGGATTCCTTGGTTATCTGCACCCAGAGAGACGAGCCGGCGGAGATCTCAGAAGCCACCTGGGCCGCTAGGGAACCTGCGCTGAGGATGATGTTGAGCTGCTTTGTGAGGTCCTTCGCCGACGACCACAGGTTCTCCGAGACAAGGAATTCTTTGGCGAGCGTGTAATCTCCGTGGACCGTCAGGCCGTAACCGTCGCTGATCAACTGGATCTCGTCATCCATCGTCGGCTCCCGAAGCGGCTCCTTGCAGGGATGGTCGAGCTCTTCCGCCCGGGCGGCGATGCCCGATCTTCGCCGCGCCCGTCCCGACAGGGGATGGCCATCAGAGGCGGCCGCAGGACGGCAGAGGAGATCGAGGAGTTCGGCAGCCCGGGTGGATGAGTTCAGTCGATGTCAGATCCGATCGCCGGGACTCAGCCGGAGGAGAGAAGCGAACGCCAACCGTGGTAGTTGTGAACTAGATTCACCAAGCACGTTCGTGCTGCTAGCACCTACACCTGTTATCTGGTGCCTTTTGGTGATCATGCCCTGTTTCGTGACGCCCTTGCGGGGACGGATCTCGGTGCCGAGATGAGCAGGTCCGTTCCCCGCCATCGGCCCCAAGACAGGTCGGCTACGAGGTAAGCGGGGGAGTCTTGCGGGAGGTGCCCCGGTAGGTGGCCGCCGCTGCAACGCTCCAGGTCACGGCGTCGTCCCTGACAGCGACATCCCCGCCTCGACTTGCGGAGAGGGCGTGTTGAAAAGGTCCGGTCATGCCGCAGGCGCCGGGCACGCTCGCCGATGGGCGGCCGTCGAGTCGGCTCCTCTGCAGGTGAGCCTGTCGGTCCCCGGCACGACGGGCCTGGCGCCGGATGCAGCCGGCTGGAGTGAACACCGCCTGGTCCACGCCGGTTGACCTGCACGGCGTTCATGGAGACGACCGTTGCCGGACGGCCTGGAAGTCCGGCAACGGTCGAAGTAACTCACCCGGCTCCGCCCTCGCTGGGCGGGTGCTTGGCACCTGCGCCCTGACCGGTGGTTGTGAGGAACGAGCCGTCAGGTGCCTTCTTTAGCCACCGGCTTGCCCACGGCATCGGAGATGTGGTCCAGCAGGGCCGACTCCCGAGCGCTGAAGAAGGCCTGGAAGTCGTCGGCCTGCAACAGGCGGGAATCGATCCAGTGCCTGTCCACCAGGTCGAGCACTTTCTCGATGGGAACGCCCGCCTGTGCCGCGAGTCGCGGCAGGTAACGGGACGGGGCGTCCCCGCCGATGACCCTGTTGGTGTGAGCCGACAGCGGGGTTTTGTTGATGATGGAGTTGTAGTCCTCCTTGGCGATCCCCGCCCGCTGGCACCAGGCCTGGGGGAAGATGTGGTGGATGTCGATGGCGTCATCGAAGTAGGTGGCCGCGTTCATGCTGTGCGCGGAGAGCCAGTCTTGGGCGCCTTCGGCCATCAGCAGGGCGTACAGGCCCTTGTAAGCGGCACTGTTGCGGGTGCGCAGCGTCCGCAGCCGACCAGGGGCGAACTGCGCCTCCTGCACCGTGCGCGGCTCCTCCTCCGCCCCGCGGACCCAGTCGACGACCTCGGGGAGGTCACGGGCGAAGCGCGTCTCGGTGGTGCCGCCGTACAGTTCACCGAACACTCCTGACCAGAACCACTGGGCGATCTTGTGTTCGGCCTCAACGGTCTCGGCCTCACGGCCGAGCACGGCGTAGATCGCTGACAGCGGGATCAACTGGGAGCCGTACGGCAGGAACTTGGTGTCGAAGATGAAGCGCCGGTGCAGGAACTTGGCCGCGGCCTGCAGCCCGCGCACGATCTCCGGCGCCCAGCGGCGATAGTCGTCCAGCGGTAGCCGCAGCATGTCGGAACGCCGGCAGCCGATCCGGGGAGCGCGCTCCGCCTCGCCGGTGTATCCGATCCGCCGGTGGTAGGTGGCCAAGAGGGTGACGGCCTGGAGGAAGTCGGTTTCGGAGACCTCCCAAAGCACCCGGTAGGCGCTGTCGTCCTCCCAGGCCGCGCGGCGCTCCCGCCAGTTCTTGCGCAGGTCGAAGTCGTCGGCCGCGTAGGTGGCGGTGAGCAGCTCGAAGACGGTCAGAGTGACCCCGCCGGTATTGACCTTCTCGAACACCTGGCAGATCGCCTCGCGGGCGGTGTCGGCGCCCAGCTCGATCACCGGCATCAGGTACTGCTCGAAACGCCGCACGAATTTCCGGTTGAAGGTGTTCCAGAGCTTGATGACGTCTTTGTCGTAGTCGTGGTATTCCTGAAATCCGTTGGCCCAGTCGTCCGGATCGAACACCTTCTCGAGGGGGAACAGCCTGGCCTTGTACTCCTGCTGCGGGGTCGTCAGGTCGAGTTCGACGTCTTTGCCGAAGTTCGTGCGGACGACTCGGTCCACGGGGATGAAACGGAAAGCCTCCTCACGGTCTTGTGTTTCGTTGAGCGCGGCTTCGATATCGACATAGAACCAGCCGGATATCTCCTTTCCCTTGTCGTCCTTCGTGATCACCGGGCGTCCCATCAGCAGCGCCTGGAACAGCGATGTCAGCCGCTGTTGGCCGTCGAGCAGCAGGCGTTCGGCCTTGGCGCCGGGGGGAATCTCGGCTCCCTCGATCGGCCGCTCCTTGAAGTGCGTGGGACCGCCGGTGCGCAGCATCATGATCGTGCCGACCGGGTACCCCAGCGAGATCGACGCCAGCAGGCCGGTGATGTTGGGCTCCGGCCAGACCCAGCCGCGCTGGAACTCGGGAAGCTGGATGCGACCGGTGCGGACCTGCTTCAGCAATTCGTGGAGGAATTCTTTTTCGATACCGAAGGTCTCCACACTCACGCCGGTCGGCCCCTTTCACACCAATGAATTCACGTCACGGAACGGCAACCGAGGACGATGAAGATCGCCTGTGGCCGCGACTATGGAGCATAGCCGTGTGTTCGGTTCCGCTCTGGCTGTTTCCGTCGCCCGGTATGTGTTCGTGATCGGCCGGGGCGGTGGGCGGTGACTTGTTCCAGGCGGAGCCGAGGCGGGGCGGTGGATGCCGTGTGGGTGGGCGGACGCCCCGGGCGTCTGAGGACTGAGCCTTATTCAATGCGCCGTTTCCGTGGACGGAGGACTCGCAAGCAAGGGCGATGCGGTGACCTGGGAGGACACGCACTCAGACAGCACCGGGGTTCCTGTTGCCGATACCCGGGACCGCGACCGGCCGTGGCGTGCTGTGCAGAAGCCTGCTCGGTTCGCTGTGCAGGCGCGGGTGCGGGTCGCGTCTCCTCGGCGGATGGCAGGATGTTTCGCCAGGTCGTGTCTGGGGCGTGACAGGGCGCTTTCCGGGTTGGTCTCCGCTGAGAGCGCCGGTCTTGACTGCCGTCAGGAAAGGGTTGCTTCGTCCGGTTTGTGAATGTGGTCCGGTGGAGCGTGGACAGGGGAGCGGTGACTTGTGGACGGGCCTTCCCGTGGCCTCTTTCGAGGAAGGCCGTCGCCTGGGCGGCCGGCGGAATGATCCGGAGCGGTTCGAGCGCACGAAGGCGTTGATCCTGGAGATCTACGACGCGATGGGGAGTGCCGAGGAGAGCGGTGGGCCGTACAAGAGCCTCCTTGACCCGCCTCCGGGGCAAGGGCCGCGCCACCCGGAGAGGTGACGGCGCCGCCCTGCCGTGCTGGTCCGGAGAGCACGGCAGGGCGGTTTGCTGGTCAGCCGCTGTTGGAAGCGCCGGCCTTGATCGTCGTCAGGAGGGTGGCCCACTCTGCGCGGTTGACGAGGATGATCCGGTCGGGATGGCCTTTGGAGTCGCGGATGCCGATGGTGTCATCGGAGGTCCGGGCGACTTCGACACAGCAGCGGTCGGGGCCGCTGTGTCGCGACTTGCGCCAACGAAAGCGCTGCATGGTTACCCGTGAACTTCCTTGATCCGGTTGAGTAGCCTGCTCCAGTCGTGGGGCGTGAACTCCAGGACGACGCGGGGGATCTTCCTTGGAGGCTCGGACGCCGGTGGTGTTGTTGGGGGCTGCCTCACCTCTACACGAGTTGCCACTAGGCTCGCTGGATAGTGACTTGCGCCAGTGGATGCGCTGTACGGTCACTCGCTACTTTCCTTGATCTGGCTGAGTAGCCTGCTCCAGTCGTGGGGCGTGAACTCCAAGACGACGTGAGGGTCTCCTTTGGAGTCTCGGACGCCGATGGTGCCGTCAGCGGCTTGTGCTACCTCCACACAATCCCCGTTCGGCTCACTGTGCCGTGACTTGCGCCAGCCGGTGAAATCCCTGGTCATAGGCCCGATCCCTTCTGCTCGATTAGCCGGTCGGCCATCCGCTCGAGGAACGCCAGGCTCTCAGCGGGAGGCAGTGCGGCTTCTCGGACACGGTTGTACACACCGGTATACCGTGCAACCTCACGTCGCTGGGTGAGGATGAGGTCGGTGGTCACGGTGTCCACCACAGCTATCTGGGGGTCTGCAGGGTCGGGGAACGTGTAGAGCGAGAAAGAGCTCTTGGGCAGGAAGCCACCGGGGATCGGGACGTTGTGGGGAAGTATGCGGATAGTGATCTGTGGCTTGTCGGTAAGGATGCTGACGAGATGACGGAGCTGTACGGCCATCACTTCTGCTGGCACGGCAAGCCGGTGGAGTACGCACTCGTCCAGCACGGCCTCGTATGTAGGCCCGTCTTCTTTCAGTAGATGCTGCTGGCGGCGTGCGCGGGCCTCAGCCATCCTCTCCGGTATGTAGTCGAGCGGCCCCTGACACTCGTCCAGTGCGATCATTGCGCTTATGAAGTCGGGGTGCTGCAAGGCAGCGGGCATCGCCGTCTGGTTGTAGCTACGGATTGTCTCCGCACCCGACTCAAGATCGGCGTACAGGCGCTGCCGAGGCCCCATGACCTTGGCGTACTGGTCCCACCACCCCTTCTGAGCGGCGGTCCGGGCCAGATGAATGATCTTGTCGTACTCCTTGCCGGTGACGTTCAGCCGTTCCAGCATGCCCATGATCTCGAACGCCTCGGGGCGGGTCTGCGCGGTCTCCAGTTTTGAAAGCTTCCCCCGCGACTGGAAGACGGTCTTGGCCACCTCGTCCGCCGTGAGATTGCGGTCCTCGCGCAGTTTGCGCAGCGCTTCGGCCAGACGAAGCCGGCGAACGTAGGGGCTGAACATCACTGGCCTCCCCGATGAGCGTCCATGGCCGTAATTGCTTGACTACTTGACGTATAGCCCACGACTCGGCTGGTCAGGACGCGTCCGCTGAAGATCGGTCAGGCCGCATGTGGCCAAAAAAGAACCGTCACGCTGCCGGGCCGTTCCGCTGTCGGGTCGTTCCGCAGCCGAACCGTTCCGGTGCCGGACGGTGAAAAACCGCCAAGGCACCAGGGCCGGGCGTCGAATCAGCGGACCGGGGGCGCGCTGTGGTGTGAACATGCCATTGCCAAGCGTGACCGCCTGTCGATCACACACCGAACGTCCTGCCCAGGAGGTGCCCTGTGCTCTTGATGAATCCCCCTGCCGCCGGGATGGCCCCGCCCCTGTACTGGCGCCGGGACTTCCCCGGCGGCCTGATGCAGGCCCGCGCCGCCCGCCGTTTCGTGGCCTGCCTGCTGGAGGGCTGCCCGTTCCTGGACGACGTCCTGCTGGCCACCGACGAGCTGGTCGCCAACGCCGTCCGCCACACCAAGTCCGGCCAGACCGGCGGCTCCTTCACCGTCGAGGTGCTGCGCACCCCGCAGTGCGTCGCCGTCTCCGTCGCCGACCAGGGCGGCCCCGACGAACCGGTCGCCCGCGAGGCCGACCCGATGGCCGAGTCCGGCCGCGGCCTGCGCACCGTCTCCCTGACCGCCACGAGCTGGGGCTGGCACGGCAACTCCTCCGGCCGCACCGTCACCGCCGTCTTCGAAGGGAAGTGGCCCGCGTGACCCCTCAAGGAAGACCGGCGGCCGGCGGCGGGCGAGGGGAGGCGCCCGGCGGGAAACCCCCGCTCGCCCGGCTCCACCCGCACCTGCACGCCCGGGTGCGCGCCCTGCTGACCGCCGCGCTGCGCGCCGACGCCGCCGCCTTGGACGCCGCGGCCCGCCACATCGGCGACGCCCACACCGCCGAGTTCGCCCGCCACTCCCGCCGCCTGGCGCTGGCCGCCGGGGCCGCGTTGTCGTCCGTCCTGGACGCCCACCGCCCCGTCACCGTGACCGGCGCCGAACTGTGCCGCGAGTGCCGCACCCACCGCTGCCGCACCCTGGAACGCCTCCTGGACGTCCTGGACGCCTACGCGGTGCACCCGGCCGAACTCGACCGCGCCGAGGCCTGGCGCCGCGCCGACCGCTACTTCAACAACGGCGCCGGCCCCACCGCCCCGGTGGCCATCGAGGACATCGGCGACGCCTTCGTGGCCCGCGCCTTCGTCCCCGACGCCGAACCCGCAAGCCCCCTGCTGGTCATCGACCGCCGCACCGGCCACCTGTCCACCTGGCCCCCGATGCCCCGCCAGGTCCTCATCGAGCGCTATCGCCGCCACATCCGCGGCCACTCCCGCCCGCCGGGCCCGCAGTGAACCCCGCTGCACGCTCGGACCGGCGGCGGTGCCGGACGACCTTCGGCACCACCGCCTCGGAGCGTCCGCCCTTACCGGAAGCGGGGCGGAAAGAAGCATCCGGCGTGCTCCAATCGAAATCGAGCACACGCGCAGGGAGGACGCACCGATGAGCGAGGACACGCCGCCGCCCCACGCCGAACAGAACCCGCAAGAGGCGTCGGATGCCCGAGCGTTCCCGACCCCGACCGGCTCCTCCGCCTCCTATGGCTTCGCCGAAATCGTCTCGACGGTAGGCCCCTATGTCGTGGACGTCGCGGCCTACCTCGGCGCCGCCGCGCTCGGCGGGATCGTCGGCAACCGCGCCGACGCGGGCACGGTCGCCGCCGTCCGGCGCATGTTCCAGGCCGTCCGCGACCGGTGGCGTGAGCGGAGCACCGACCCGGCCGCCCCGCTCACCCGCGAGGAGGCGATCGAGGCCGCCACGGCGGCCGTGCTCAGCCAGTCGCTCTCCTTTCCCTCATCCGACGACCTGCGGGCCATACAGCAGCCGGACGGGTCCTGGCGCATCGTGTTCCACGAAGACTCCCGCCCGGCCCTGACCGTGACCGTGCCGGCGGGCGACCCCGGCAGCGCCATGATCGTCGTCGTGGTGAACTCCGCCGCCGAGTTGGGCTCTGGTCCGTACACTGATGTGCTCGCAGCCCAGTCGCCCACTCTTCCTGACCGGGAGGCGCCCGGTCACCGGTCCTCCATCCGAGACGCGATCAAGAACTGGCTCAGACGGTTGCGGAGCAGGCCGCGCGGCCGGTGACGCTCCCCGCAGGACCGTCGCCCGGCGGCTTCGGCGAAACCTTTCATGAGTGGAGGCCTGCGCCTATTTCCCGCGTCCGCCGCTTCTGCAAGGCCCTGTCCACCCGGTGGCGCTGTTCTCGTCGCGTGTGCCGGACTTTCGACCGGTGATGCACCGGACGGCCGGTCGCTGCAGCGCATGTGATCGTCCTGCACACGCGTTGAAAAGCGCCTCGCTTTCCAGCAGATCGCTCGTCGCTGAGAGACGAGAAGCGCTACATGCGCGCCGCTCCGGCCGGCCCGGTCGGCACTGGATGGATCCCGACCCGGCGGCCCATGGCGGGTGCACTCGCAAACCGACCGCCGTCAGGCGGTTTGAGCGGCCCTGTTGGTCATATCGGATGTGACCGTGGACCAGTCCTGGCGGTCGTTGTCGTCGGCGTCCCAGACGTGCACGTTGCGCATGATTCTTTAGTCCGGCTGAATCAGGAATGAGAAAGTCGCCCGGCCGTCCAGGTCACTTGCGTTCTCGTCGGCGTCTTCGTAGAAATCGACCCGTCCCGATACCGTGACGACGTCTTGGGCGTCGGCCTGATAGTTGTGGAAGACCTCCGTGCGACGGTCGTCGCCACATGTCATCACGATGCGGATGCTTCTGACGCCCTCGCCGGCGACGATCGATATCAGGAATGGGCGGCTGCAGCGCCGGTCAAGGCCGTCATCGTGGTCGTTGGACGTGATCGTGACGCTGCCGTCCACACGGCGGTCCTGCCAGGCGTCGGCCGCTGCCTGGGTGGCTGGGACCACCCCCATCGCGAGCGGGATCGATGCCATCGCGGCAACGGTCTGCCAAGCCGCCTTGCGTCATCTCATCACCGTTTCTTGCCGCCCTGTGTCACGTGGGACGTCCTGTAGCGTTCCTGGTGTCATACGGGAATGGTGTATTTGTGTTTGGAGAACGATGGTTCTGTGTGTTGGCTGAGGTTTTTTGGTGCAGCGTTAAATGTTTCGGGTTGCGGTAATGGCGGCGTATATCGATTGAGTGTTTTCAATGCGCCGTTTCTGTGGCTCAGGCGGATACGTTGTAGTCGAGAGGGCAGTGACCTGCGGTGGCACGGTACCGTGCACCACTGGGGGTCTCCTCCCGGCCACTTGAGACCACGTGTTGAAAATTTTCATTGCGCCGCCTCGGCTGCACCGCTCCTCCCGCCGGCGACGCTCCTCATAGTGCTTGTGAAACGGTGCCTTTAAAGAGCTCAAAGAGGTGTTCCCGGCAAGGGGTGCCGCCCTGCTCAGGGGCGCCGGCGTCCCAGCCGCGCCGACTTCTCGGCCGTCCGGTCCGCGGGTCATGCGGTGCCTGACTCAGAGCGCGTGCCTTTCCGGCCGTCATAGCGAGCCTTTCCCGGCGGGCACGAGACGGGTCTGGCAGCCGGAGACACCGCTGTGATCTGTGATGATATGGCATCGGACACCGCAACGGCTCCCGCTCTCCAAGGCCATCTGCCAAAAAGGATCGGCGTCCGGGCCCGAGACGATCGGATGCTTTCGCTGTTTCACGAAGGCCCTGGGAATGGCCGCTGTGGCCGATGGGGGACATTCGCGGTGTTTTCGGTGCGGGCCGGGGCGTCGGTGGTGATGCTGACAAGTATGGCGAGGCGGAACAGGCCAGGGAGGGGGCGGCGGACAGCCCTGCTGCTGGCTGGGCTGGCCGGGGTGGCTGGGCTGCTGGTGTGGATGATCGCGACCGTGGTGACGGAGGACCGGGAGCGGGCCGCGTGGGTGGGCGGCATCGTGGCCGCGCTGTTCGGGGCCTACCCCGTGGTGGTCGGGCTGGTGGAGTCCTACCGGAGAGGCCTCGCTCCCCGGGCGGCTCCATCGACCGAGGAGCTGGAGCGGGCCGCGGGGTCGCTGGCCGGACTGGTGGCCGAGCAGTGGAGTGAGGAGGCCAAGGCCCGGCTGCTGGACGACCCCGATCCGATGCCGGTGCGGTGGCGGGCCACCGGACGGACCGAGCTGGTGGACCACCCCGTCAACCGCACCTCCGGAGTGCCGGACCAAGTGTCCAGCGGCGACGCCCCCGGTCTGGTGGAGTATTTCCGGGCGCTGCAGAGACGGCGGGTGGTCATCCTCGGCGGCCCGGGGAGCGGTAAGACCACGCTGGCGGTGCAGCTGCTGCGCGGTCTGCTGGAGAGCCGGCAGGCAGGGGAGCCGGTGCCGGTGCTGCTGTCGGTGGCCGGCTGGGATGTCGACCGTTACCCCCGCCTGGCCGGCTGGGTGGCCGCCGTGCTGGAACGGGACTACCCGGCGCTGCGCGCCTCGGACATGCCGGCGGACGCGGCGACCTGGTTGGCGAGGCGCGGGTACATCCTGCCGGTGCTGGATGGACTCGATGAGGTACCCGTCCCCGTCCAGGCCAAGGTGCTCGAGGTGCTGAATCGATCCCTGGCCCGCGACGACCAGGTGATCCTGACCTGCCGCACCGACGAGTACGCCCAGGCCGCCACCGCCGGGGACGTGCTGACCTCGGCGGAGGTGCTGGAGGCCGAGCCGCTGTCCCCGCAGGCCGCCGCCGACTACCTGCAACGCTGTCTGCCCTCGTCGCGCCGGCCGGCCTGGCAACCGATCCTCGACCGGCTGCGCGCCGCCTCCCCGGCCCGTCCGGGATCGGGCGGGCCGCTGGCCGAGGTCGTGGCGACACCGCTGGGGCTGTGGCTGCTGCGCGCCGTCTACGTCGACCAGGGGGGCGCCGACCCGTCTCCGTTGCTGGATGAGCGCCGCTTCCCCACCCCGGCCGCGCTGCGCGGCCACCTGCTCGACCACCTCATCCCCGCCCTCCTCAGGGCCCGCCTGGCCGGCGACCTGGAGGAGGGCCCCAGGGCGTTCCAGCCCCGCGAGCGCCACGACCCAGATCGCGTCCGCGCCTGGCTGGGGTACCTGGCCCACCTCCTGACCGAGCAGGGCACCCGTGACCTGGCCTGGTGGCGGCTCGCCGCCGCCACCTACGCCGCCACGCCCGCGGGCAGGTTCGCGGCCAGGATCATCCTCGCGAGCGCGGCCTGGCTGGTGACCGGGGGCGTGGCCTGGGTCGTGTGCGGTCTCATGAGCTGGATTAGGGGCGGGTTCACGAACGCGATCGTGACCGGTGCCATGGCCTGGCTGGTATTCGGGGCGATGGGCGGGCTGCTGGCCGGGATCATGGCCGGGGACGCCGCGAAATATTGGGTCCGCGACCTTCCTGGATATGCCGAGTTGCGGCTTCGTCACCGGTGGGGCGAGTTCGTGCGCCGGGCCACGTTCGAGTTCGCGATCCTGCTCGCGGTCGGAATCATGTTCGCGATCATCTGCGGGATCATGGTCGGGATCTCGGAGGGGGCCAGGGCCGGAATCACCTCCGGAGCCGCGACCTGGCTCACCTCCGGCCTCACAGGCGGGATCGCGGTCTGGCTCATCAGGATGTTCATGCAGTGGGCGGAGAAGCCGACGCCTGAAAGCCGGGTCACCACGCCGACGGCCAGCTGGGAGGCCGATCGGACTCTCAATTTGCTCCGCATCGGCGTCACCATGCTCGTGTTCTGGATCGTGGTCGGGATCGTCCTCACTCTCACCGCCGGCCCTGCGATCGGAGTCGTGTTCGGAATCGTGTTCGGCGTCATGGCCGGGACCACGGCCGGCGTGCGAGGCGGCGACCACCGGGCCTGGGCGGCCTACGCGGTGGCCACCTGGTGGCTGAGGTGGAAGAAGTTGCTGCCGCGGAGGCTGATGCCGTTCCTGGACGACTGTCATCGGCTCGGGCTGTTGCGCGCGGTCGGCCCGCTCTACCAGTTCCGCCACGCCGAGTTCCAGGACCACCTGGCCGCCGGCTACCGGCGCACCCGCCGGGCCGCAGGCGACGAGGGGCGCCGGAGGGAGCGGACCGTGTCGGATTCCGCCGGAAGGTAGGGCGTTCCAGGTCCTCGCGCCTTGTGAGCCCGTCGTCACGAGCCTCATGGCCTGACCGACACTTGCTCATGTAGGTGACCGCTCTCTCCGTGATATTCCTGCTCCGAAGAGTCCGGGAGAATCTGGAGGGAAGGCGCCATCGCCTGTCTCGGGCGGCATCATGAACGACACACCACCTCGGACAATAGGTCTGTCATGCACTTATGCTGTGCCTGCCCGGGGTGCACCCCGCCACCCGCTCGATGCTGCGGCGGCTGATCCTGCGGCTGGACGGCGTGCGCCCGCACACCCACGGGACGCTGCTGCCGCGCTGGACCCCCTCCCGTCTCAACGCCCGCTACCGCACCGCCCTCCGCCTGGCCGAACTCATCTTGCGCTCCGGCTCTTATGAGCACGAGGACGGCACCGTGGTGCGGGTGGACGGCCTGCTGCTGACGATGTGGAAGGTCTTCGAGGACTTCCTCACCCGGGCGCTGCAAGAGGCGCTGCGCCCTTACGGCGGACGGACCGAACTCCAGGACGAAAGCCGCCACCTCGACCACGACCGGCGCATCCAGCTCAAACCCGACCTGGTCTACTACACCCCGGCCGGCCCGCCCGGCGCCGTCCTGGACGCCAAGTACACCTTCCAAAAGGAGCTCAGCAAACGGCAGGAGCACCTCTACCAGGTGCTCGCCTATTGCACCGCCTTCCAGACCCGGCGCGGCTACCTGGTCTACGCCCAAGGCCCGAACGCCCCGCAGACCCACCGGATCTCAGGAGCCGAGGACATCCAGCTCACCGAGACCGCCCTCAACCTGGACGTCCCCATTCCGCAACTGCGCGCCCAGATCACCCGCCTGGCGCGCGACCTGGCGGGTGCCGCCGTCGGGCCTGCAGATCGCCGCCCGCTCACCGAACCGGTGCTCACTGAAGCGGCTCTTTGAGGCACCGGCCGCAGGATGTTGGAAGAACCTCAAGCGGGATTGTCCGACTGGTGGCTCCAAGCTCGGCCGGCGCCGTGAGCATGACCGTCGTCCGGTGGCCGGTGAAAGGAGACGAGAGCATGGCATTACCGCCCGCGGGCATATGAGGAGACCTCAGCACATGCCGCGACGGGCGGTAATGGCGCGTGAGGAATCAGAGAGCCAGGTTACTTAGACGGTCCTGTTGGCCACGTCGAATCTGATCGTCGACCAGTCCCGGCGCTCGTTCTCGGCGACGTTCCAGACGTGCACGTTGCGCGTGACCCGCCAGCCCGGCTGGATCTGGAACGAGTAGGTCGTGGTGCCGTCCAGGTCGTTGGTGTTCACCGAGTCGCCCTCGTAGAAGTAGACGGTCCCCCACACCGAGATGACGCCCCGGGCGTCGGTTCGGTAGTAGTGGAGGAGCTCTGTGCGGATTTCGCCACCGCATGTCGTCGTGGTGCGGAATCCCCTGGTGCTGGGGCTGACGACGATCGACATCCGGACCGTGTGGCTGCAGCGCTGGTCGGAGCCGAACGTCTCATAGTCGTTGGTCGTGACCGTGATGGTGCCCTCTAGGCGCCTTTGCTGCTGGACATCGGCCACCGCCTTGCCGTTCGGGAACACCCCCAGCGTGAGCAGCATTAACGCCGCTGCGGCAATGCTTTTCCGGGTGGCCTTACGCCATCTCGTCTCCATCCTCCGCCTCCTTGTGGTGCTTTCGGGTAGCGTATGACGTTCCTGACGCTATGGGGGAACAGTGCAATTGGCAACCAAGGGTGAATTTTGTTTGAGTAAATGATCCGGCGATGCCTTGAATGGGGTATTTTTGGATGATGGTTCAGGGAATATCGGGTCGTGGCGGTGTGTATTTACCGTCTGGCTCTCTACGTCATGAAACGCCGCATGGCGCTTGCGGAAAGGGATGCCCGAGGAAGATTTCGCGGTGATTTTCGTGCTCAGTCCCCTCCTCGGCCGATTCGGGCGCATTCCGGTACGTTCACGGCGTCGATACCGAAGACCGCGGCATAGCACTCGGCGGTCCTGCACCCGCCGGCCGGGCGATGCCCGGTGATGAACAGGGGCGCGGTCCGCTCGCGGCAGCCGAATGGCAGGAGGCCGAAGCGGCGACGGCTCGTCCGGGGCGAGGACGCCTGCGGTCACCCCGGACAGCGAAGCCGGGAAGGCTTTCGAGCCGGCCGGGTCGCCTCGGCGGCCGGTGCGGGGCGGCGGGCCGGGCAGGCGCTTGAACGACGGCAGCCGCTCCGGGCTCACCGGGGCGGGCCGGGCGGTGCGCGAGCCGTCCACGAGCGGGCCGGGCGGTGCCTTCGCCCTGATGGGAGGCGGCACGGTGCGGCCGCCGCCTCATCTCGCCGGAAGAACCTCAGGCGCCCGCAGCGGCGGTGATCTTGAATGCCCGCAGGACTGTCTGCTGGAAGTGGTCCATGGCGATGTCGACGCTGCGGATGAATCCGGTTTCTTCGGCTCCGCGTTTGGAGCCCATGCCGGTGGCGAGGGTGAGGCGGAAGGAGGAGATGTTTCCCTCGTCGGGGACGAGCAGGCCGGGTTCGGTCCGGGAGGCGCCGAGCAGTTCGCAGGGGCCGGTGTTACATCCGGGGGTGAGCGCCTCGATGCGCAACTCCGGCGGGGCCTCGGCCAGCCGGCGCAGCAGCCACTGCACGCGAGACAGGGGGCGGGCGCGTTCGGCGGCCGGGACCTCGACGGTGGTTTCGATCTGCCCGGTGCGCAGATCGGCCTCGATCCGGATGGGGTTGGGGGCGGTGGGGATGCGGATGTCGGCACCCATCCGTCCTTTTTCGGCCAGGGACGCCACGGTCTGCATCCGGCGGACGGCCGCATCGTCGGTGCGTCGTTTCCGCACGACCGGGGCCACGTTCACCCCCAGCTCAGGCATGGCTGGCGGATCGGTTTCTCCCAGCTTTCGGCGACCTGCAGGGCGCGTTTGTCGCCGATCCGCAGAGCGCCGGCGGTGACGGCGTTGCGCACCGGGACCCAGGCCGGCCCCATGTCCTGGAAGCCGTGGCGGCCGGCGTTTCTTTGACGCAGGTAGTGCAGCAGCTCGCCCAGCAGCCAGGCGTGTACCGGATTGGCCAGCCCGTGGTGGTGGCAGAGCATGTGCGCCTCGTGGGCGACCTCGGCCCCTATGGGTGGCGCAGGGCGACTTTCTTGAGCTTGCGTTTGCCGATGGCCAGAGGGTGCTCCCCGTCCTTCGACGGTTCCCCAGGTCGGGGAACCATCGCCATCCGTATGGGAAAGGGGGAGTGAAGGAGAGTCGGCATTCGTAAGGAGGTCCGATGAGATCGGATTTCGTATCGAGGTGAAGAGCCACGAGGGGAATTCGTTTCATATCGGTCCTGGTGGCTTCTTCCTGGTGGAAGCAGATGGCACGAAGCATGAGCGGGCCGGTTCCGCTTCGCTCGAGTTCGCCGATCTCAAATCGGGGCAGCGCGTAGAAGGTTATGTCGTTTTTCCGAAGATGAAGTCCTTGGCCGGGCGTCCATAGTGTTCGAGGAGCAATTGCTCGACCCGGACCGCCCCTCATCATCCGGCGGCTGCCCGGCCGCCCCTGACGCCCTGCGGGCGGGGTGCGCACCGAGCACCCCACCCGCATATCGCTCCGAAGCAAGGTCGCTGAGCTTTTCCCGTGCCGTTCCCCAAACCGGGGCGGGGAGGCGTTGTGATCGCCGATGGTTTGGCTTCGGCCTCCCAGGTCACGTGCTGCACGAGACCGCACGGCGGTCAGGCGCAGGGCCGGGCCGGTCAGCGTTTGCGGGCGACGCCGCCGTAGTAGTAGACCGCGTGCGGGTCGGCCGGCGGCTCGACCGGGCGCCAGGTGGCCAGCGGGACCACCCCGGGGTCGAGGATCTCGTGGCCGGCGAACAGGTCCTCCACCTGGGCGCGGGTGCGCGGCACCAGGGTGATGCCGGCGGAGGTGGCGGCCTCGACGGCCTGGGCCACGCTGTCGGGGTCGAAGTCGGCGGTGGGGTGGGAGATGACCAGGCGGCTGCCGGAGGGCAGGGCGTCCATCAGCTCGGCGACCATGGCGCGCGGGTTCTGCTCGTCGGTGAAGTACATCAGGATCGCCACCAGCATCAGCGCCACCGGCCGGTCCAGGTCCAGCGTCTCGGCCAACGACGGGTGGTCCAGGATGGAGCGCGGCTCGGTCAGGTCGGCGTGGATGTAGGCGGTCTTGCCCTCCGGGTGTCCGGCCAGCAGGGCGCGGGCGTGGGCCAGCACCAGCGGGTCGTTGTCGACGTAGACCACCCGGGAGGCCGGCTCGATCGACTGGGCGATCTCGTGCAGGTTGGGGGAGGTGGGGATGCCGGTGCCGATGTCGAGGAACTGGGTGATGCCCTCGCCGGCCAGGTGGCGCACCGCGCGTTCCATGAACGCGCGGTTGGCCCGGGCCATGGCGGGCAGTGTGGGGATGGCCGCCACCATGGCGTCCCCGAGCGCCCGGTCGGCCTCGTAGTTGTCCTTGCCGCCCAGCCAGTAGTCGTAGACCCGGGCGGAGTGCGGGACGTCGGTGTTGATCTCGGTCATCGAAGGCTCCATCGGCTCGATGCGCACATCGGAACGCAAGATCAACTCTGGCCCGCCGCACCGCACCGGGGCAACGTGACCTTGACCGGATCAATACGGTCTTTTGACCTAAAACTCCACTCGGCGACCGTTACTGCATCTGCCTGGGAGAATTGCACGGCGTGCGGCGCCGATGCGCCGGCGATGGATTGACCTGAATTTTGCAAATGATCGATCCAAAAATGCCGTTTTTTCGCCGAAGAGAGCTGAATACCCGCTTAAGGTGATGTGCATGCCGGAGGCAGTCACACTCGAACAGGTCCACCAGGTCGCCACGCGGCTGTTCGCGGGGCTGGGCTATGACATGACCACCCTGGACCTCGTCGCCGACGCGCTGGGCGTCCCCACCGCGACGGTGGTCGAGCTGACCGGGGGCAAGCGCGAACTTTATCTGCAGGTCATCAACCGCGGCTGCGAGGAGAAATACGCCGCGGTACGGGCGGCATTGGCGGAGGCCGAACCCGGACGCGACGCGGTTCACCGGTTCACCGACGCCTACCTGGACTTCTACGCCGAGCACCCGGACTTCCTGGCGCTGTGGACGCACCGGTGGGTGTCGGACGCCTCGGACGTCCCGGAGATCGAAGACCTCTACCTGCGGCCCCTGCTGCGCCTGGCCGCCCCCAAGATCCGGAGCGCGGTGCCCGACGACATCGGCCCCTACGGGCTGCTGGGAATCGTGCTGTGGTGCGTCTCCGGGTTCCTGAGCACGGGCATCCTGGCCCCGGGAGGACGCGGCATGATCAAGGCCGATGACCCGGACGCCATGAAGTTCTTCCGCGACATCCTGCACATCGTCATCGACCGGATGCTGGCCCCGCCGCAGCCCCACACGTGACGGCCCGGGGCGCCGGGCTGGCGGCGCGGTCAGGGCGCGTACTAGGCTCCACACCGCTGGCCGCACCCGCGCCTGCAAGGAGCGCCCCGACCGATGAGCCGGCCCCACGGACCGGAGGACCCCCAGGACCCTCCCTGGCACCGGCTGCGCGGCGGCGCCCGCAAGGCCGTCGAGACACTGGGCACCGGGCTGCTGCGGCACCCGGCCAACGCCGGCCTCCTGGACCGCCACAGCCCGCAGGACCTTCACCGGGCACTGCTGTGGACCGTCCAGCGGCTGCTGGTGCTGTTCCTGGCCGAAGACCGCGGCATGCTGCTCGACCCGGACGCACCCGAGCAGGCCCGGGAACGCTACCTTGCGCACCACTCCACAGCCGTGCTGCGCCGCCGGGCCGCCGAAGCGGGCGGCGGGCACGGCCGGCTGTGGCGGTCGCTGCGCACCGTCATCGACGGCCTCGGCGGCCACGACGGACTGCCGGAGCTGGCACTGCCCGCCCTCGGCGGCATCTTCGCCCGCACCGACGCCGACCGGGTCCTGGAGGACACCGAACTGGACGACGCCGACCTGTGCGCGGCGGTCCGGGCGCTGTCCCAGATCCGGCACGGACGCCCCGCCCGCCCCCGGCCCATCGACTTTTGCCGCCTGGACGTCGCGGAACTGGGCGCGCTGCACGAGTCCCTGCTGGAACACCGGCCGTGCCGGCAGAGTGCGGCCCGGCGGCGGGCGTTCGTCCTGCTGCCGGCCGGCACCGGACGCAAAAGCGGCGGCTCCTACTACACGCCCCCCGCCCTGGTCGACTGCCTGCTGGACTCGGCGCTGGACCCGCTGCTGGACGAGGCCGTCAAAACCGGCCGCACCCGCCGCGAACAGGAACGGGCCCTGCTGGCGCTGACCGTCTGCGACCCGGCCTGCGGCAGCGGCCGCTTCCTGGTCGCCGCCGCGGGCCGGATCGCCCGCCGCCTGGCCTTCGTCCGCACCGGCGACCCGCAGCCGCCCCCCGCGGCGCTGCGGCGGGCCCTGCGCGAGACCCTCACCACCTGCGTGTACGGCGTGGACCTCGACCCGCTGGCGGTCGAGCTGGCCAAGGTCGCGCTCTGGCTGGAGACCGGCGAGCCCGGCCGGCCGCTGCGCTCGTGGGACGAGCGCATCAAAGTCGGCAACGCCCTGCTCGGCGCCACCCCCGCCCTGCTGGCCGGCGGCATCCCCGACGCGGCCTTCCGGCCGCTGGAGGAGGACGACCGCGCCCTGACCGCCGCCCTGCGCGCCCGCAACAGGGCAGAACGCCGCAACCACCCGCCCCTGCGCGCCTGGACCAAGACGCACGCCGACGCCTGGTGCGCGGCCTTCGTCTGGCCCAAGACCCCCACCGCCCCGCCGGCCATCACCACCGCGACCCTGCACGGCGACCTGCGGCGCCTCGCCCCGCGCACCCGCGCCGAACTGGAGGAGATCACCGCCCGGTACCGCTTCTTCCACTGGCCCCTGGAATTCCCGCAGATCTTCACCGGCGAGGCGGGCGCCGGCGGTTTCGCCTGCGTGCTGGGCAACCCGCCCTGGGAGCGCGTCAAACTGCACGAACGGGAGTTCTTCGCCGCCCGCGACGAGCAGATCGCCGCCGCCCCCGACGCCGCCGCCCGCCGCCGCCTGATCGCCGCCCTGCCGGAGCGGAACCCCGCGCTGCACGCCGCCTTCACCCGCGCCCGCCGGCAGGCCGAGGGAACCGCCCACTTCCTGCGCGCCTGCGGACGCTACCCGCTGACCGGACACGGCGACCTCAACACCTACGCCGTCTTCGCCGAAGCGGGCCGCTCGCTGCTGAACCCCCGCGGCAGGATGGGCCTCATCGTCCCCACCGGCATCGCCACCGACGCCACCACCCGCCGCTTCTTCCGGGACGTGGTGGAAAGCGGCTCGCTGGTCTCGCTGCTGGACTTCGAAAACCGCCGCCGCCTGTTCCGCGACGTCGATAGCCGCTTCCGCTTCACCCTGCTGACCCTGGCCGGCCCAGACCGCCGCGAACCGGCCGCGCAGTTCGCCTTCTTCCTGCACGACCCCGCCCAGGCCCAGGACCCGCGGCGGCGGTTTTCCCTCACCCCCGGCCAGATCGCCCTGCTCAACCCCAACACCGGCACCTGCCCGTCCTTTCGCGGACGCCGGGACGCGCAACTGGTGCTGGAGATCTACCGGCGCGTCCCGGTGCTGCGCGGCCCAGGCGGCGACCCGTGGGGGCTGTCGTTCCGGCGGATGTTCGACATGTCCAACGACGCGCACCTGTTCTGGACCCAAGACCGCCTGGAGGACCCCGCCCAAGAAGGCGGCCCCTGGCGGCGGGAGGGCAACTGCTATGTGCGCGGCGAAGAGGTCATGGTGCCCCTCTACCAAGGGGTGATGGCCGACCTCTACCAGCACCGCGCCGCGGATGTGGCCTGCAGCGACACCGCCGCCAAACGCAGGCACCGGCCCGTCCGCCTGACCGAGAAGGAATGGGCCGACCCCGCACGGTTCGCCCAGCCCGCCTACTGGGTGCACGCCGCCGACCTCCCCGGCGACCTGCCGCCGTGGCTGCTGGGCTTCTCCAACGTCACCAGCCCCACCAACGAGCGGACCTTCCTGGCCTGCGCGCTGCCCCCCGTCGCCGTGGGCAACGCCGTCCCCCTCATCGGCACCGCCCGCCACCGGCTCCGCCCGGCCCTGCTGGCCTGCCTGTCGTCGCTGGTGTTCGACTACTGCGCCCGCCAGAAGATCGGCGGCACCAACCTCAACTACTTCTACGTCGAGCAGTTCCCGGTGCCGTCGCCGCAGCGGTTCTGCGAGCCGTTCGCCGCCGACCCCGCCACCGCCTTCCACGTCTGGGCGGAACGCCGGGTGCTGGAACTGGTCTACACGGCCTGGGACATGGCCCCCTTCGCCCGCGACCTGGGCGATGACGGGCCGCCGTTCCGCTGGGACGCCGCCCGGCGCCGCCTGCTGCGGGCCGAGCTGGACGCGGCGTTCCTGCACCTGTACGGCATCGGCCGCGACGACGCCGAGCACATCCTGGCGTCCTTCCCCATCGTGAAACGCAAGGACGAGGCCGCCTGCGGCTCCTACCGCACCAGGGACCTGGTCATGGCGGCCTACGACGCGATGGCCGCGGCCGCCGCCACCGGCCGCCCCTACCGGACGGTCCTGGACCCGCCGCCGGGACTCGGCCCCAGGCACCCTGCGCCCGCTGAAGATCCACCGCCGTGCCGCTTGCCGCTACGGTGGCGTCGTGAGTGAGAACTACCTGCTGATCCTGGGAGACCGGGACGCCATCGCGTGGGTGCTGAGCGAGCAGCGGATGGCCTTCCCCCCGACCGCCCGCGCCGAGGTGGACCGGCTCGCCGAAGGGGACGTCCTGCTGGTGTACGCCACGCGCGGCGCGTTCGGGAACCCCACGCGAGACCGCGGACGGGTGATCGCCCGGGCGGTGGTGACCTCCCCGGTCGTCGCGCTGGAGGAGCCGGTGGTCTTCGGCGAGCGGTCCTTCCCCCGCGGCTGCCGGCTGCGGATCGAGACGCTGGCGCCCTGGGGGAGCGGAGTGGAACTGCAGCCCCTGGTGGAGCGCTTGGCGGCCTTCCCCGACCCGCGGTCCTGGAGCGTGCGGCTGCGGCGCCCGCTGCTGCACCTGCCGCCCGGGGACGCCGCGCTGCTGACGCGCAAGCTGCAGCCGGTGGCCGGCGACCCCGCCGAGCACCTGGCCGGATACCTGGCCAAGGCCCGCACCCGGGTGGCGGGCTGACCTTTGGCTCCGAATCCGGCCCGGAAAACCACGGCGCTTGCGCACCCGGCGTGTGAGACGCCGGGAAATGGGGATGATCTTGCCGGTCGGCCGGTGAAAAGGGACAGGCCGATTCGGGACTTTGGTCCCTGGTCCGGCAAGGACGCCTTGGGCCAGGCTTGAGCGGCGACTTTGTGGGAGGGCCAGGGGCATGCCGGGTGACGAACGGGTCCGCGCACAGGCGATGAGGGCCCGGCCGTATCGGGTGCTGGCCCGCTACCCCCTCGCCACCGGCATGGTGACGCTCGTCCTGGAACCGGTGCAGCCGGGCGAGGCCGTCCCACAGGCCCTGCCGGGACAGTACTGGGTGCTGCAGACCCCCGCCGGCGTGCGGATCCCCGCCATCGCCGGCAACGGCTCGGCCGGGCTGGAGGTGACCACGCTGCGGGTGCCCTGCGCCGGGCCGCCGCTGGGAGAACCCGGCACGCTGCTGGGAGTGCGCGGCCCCTTCGGCACCGGCTGGGACCTGGAGCCGGCCGTCGGGCGGACGCTGCTGCTGGTGGCCTGGGAGACCGGGCTGGTGGCGCTGCGGCCGGTGCTGGAACAGGTGCTGTCGGGCACCGCCCGCTACGCCCGCGTCCAGGTGTGGGCGGGCGGCCGGAACCCGCGGACGCTCGCGCTGCACGCCGACGCCGACCTGTGGGTGGCGCGGGGCATGGACGTCACCATCGCCACCGGTTCCCGGCTGACCATGGCGTGCGCCGCCCAGGACCGTCCCGCCCCGCCCCCGGACGCCACGGCGCTGCTGGCCGGGCCGCTGGAGATGATGCTGGAGACCGCGCAGGCCCTGGCCCGCCGCGGATTGCCGCCGCAGCGGATCCAGATGGCGGCGCACTCGCTCATCCGCTGCACCGACGCCGTCTGCGGACGCTGCCGGGTCGGCCCCGCCGACCGGCCGGTGCTGCTGGCCTGCCGCAACGGGCCGGTGTTCGGCTACCACGAACTGGCCGCCCCGCTGCGGCGCCCCTCCGGTCCCTGAGGCGGCCGGCCGCTTTTCGCTCCGCGTCCTCGCCGGTGCCGGCGGGCGACCGGCGGCGCGCGCAATGAGGTGAGCATGATCCGGCCTGCGGGCCGCCGGGCGCCGAACTCGCCGGTGGCACCGGGTCGCGTCCACGATCGGGGGAGTGCTACCCGGGAGGAGGGAGACGAGCGCGCCGTCCCGGCGGCCCGCAGGCCGCACGCGCACCGCCGGCCGACCCGTGCGCCGGCCCGGCCGTCCGCCAGTGTCACGGACAGGGACGAAGCTCATTCTGCCGAGCGGGCCGGCCGGCGCCAGGGACCAAAGTCCCTGATCCGGGGGACCTGCGGCCCGCGACGGCCGGCCGGGGCGCGGCGAGGGACTAAAGTCCCTAATTCATCGGGCCATATGCCCTACCCCGGCCCACCCGCGGACCGGTGGTCTGTATGAGTGCGTTCCCCTCTTGAAGTCATCCGAAGGAATCACTCGTGACCCCGGCCGCAAGCAGTCGCGAGACCGAGAGCGCCCCGCTGGAGAACCTGCACGCGCCCCAGCCGGTGGGGCCTCTTGAAGCGGAGGTCCAGGCCCCCTGGGAGCGGGCCCTGGTGGGGGTGTTCATCGCCGCCCCGCTGCTGGCGCTGTGCGCCGCCGTCCCGGTGGCCTGGGGGTGGGGGCTGAGCTGGCGGGACGTGGTGATCGCCGCCGTGCTGTATGTGATCACCGGGTTCGGCATCACCGTCGGCTACCACCGCCACTTCACCCACGGGTCCTTCAAGGCGCCGCGCCCGGTGCGGATAGCGCTGGGCATCGCCGGCAGCATGGCGCTGGAAGGCCCGATCGTCCGCTGGGTCGCCGACCACCGCAAGCACCACCAGTACTCCGACCGCGAGGGCGACCCCCACTCGCCCTGGAAGTACGGCCGCTCCCCCCTCGGCCTGGCCCGCGGGCTGCTGCACGCCCACATGGGCTGGATGTTCGACCGTGAGCGGACCTCCCGCCGCCGCTACGCCCCCGACATGCTGGCCGACCGGGACGTGATGTGGATGTCCCGGCTGTTCCCGCTGTGGGTGGCGCTGTCGCTGCTGCTGCCGGCGGCGGTGGGCGGCCTGTGGTCGTGGTCCTGGCAGGGGGCGCTGACCGCCTTCTTCTGGGGCGGCCTGGTGCGCATCGGCCTGGTCCACCAGGTGACCTGGGCGGTCAACTCCGTCTGCCACGTGTTCGGCAAGCAGCAGTTCAAAACCCGCGACCGCTCCACCAACGTGTGGTGGCTGGCGCTGCCGTCCTTCGGCGAGTCCTGGCACAACCTGCACCACGCCGAGGCCACCAGCGCCCGGCACGGGGTGCTGCGCGGCCAGCTCGACCCCAGCGCCCGCCTGATCCGCATCATGGAGCGGCTCCGCCTGGCTCGCGACGTGCGCTGGCCCGACCCCGCCCGGATCGCCGCCAAACGGATCGCCTGACCTGCTACCGGCCATGACGCTGCCAGACCCGCCCTGTCAGGGCCGGGCGGCCTCCGCCCCCTCAGCCGCCCGGCCCGCAGGGCGCTTTCCACCGCCCCTGGACCGCACCGGACGTGAGCCGGGCGATCGGCGATCCGCCGGCACTCTCACTGCGATCGCCCGGCTCCCCGGGACGCCGCAGGCGTCCCGGCCCCCTCCGTCGCCGGCCTCCGGGGCGCGGCCCGCCCGCCAGGCGGGCCGCCCCCGGACGCCGGCGATGTGAACCATCGGAAAGCTGGAGTAGGACATGACACTGACCAGCCCGGCGCCGGCGCCCGCCGCCGCCGTCGCGCAGGACCGAACCCGCAAGGGCTCGATCATTGTCAGCTGGCTGACATCCACCGATCACAAAGTGATCGGTTACATGTATCTGATCACCTCCTACGTCTTCTTCCTCATTGGCGGGTTGCTGGCGTTGGTGGTGCGCGCCGAGCTGGCCGAGCCCGGCCTGCAGTTCATCTCCAACGAGCAGTACAACCAGGCCTTCACCATGCACGGCCTGGTCATGCTGCTGCTGTTCGCCACCCCGCTGTTCGTCGGCTTCGCCAACGTGCTGGTGCCGCTGCAGATCGGCGCGCCGGACGTGGCCTTCCCCCGGCTGAACATGCTCGGGTACTACCTGTTCCTGTTCGGCGGGCTGATCGCCGCGGCCTCGTTCCTGACCCCCGGCGGGGCGCCCAGCTTCGGCTGGTACATGTACCCGCCGCTGTCGAACGAGGTCTACAGCCCCGGCATCGGCGCCGACCTGGGCATCCTGGGGCTGACCCTGGGCGGCTTCAGCACCATCCTGGCCGCGGTCAACTTCATCACCACGATCCTGTGCATGCGGGCGCCCGGCATGACGATGTTCCGCCTGCCCATCTTCACCTGGAACATCCTGCTGGTCAGCATCCTGGTGCTCGCGGTGTTCCCGCCGCTGGCGGCGGTGCTGATCGCCATGGAGGCCGACCGCAAGCTCGGTGCCCACATCTTCGACCCGGAGATCGGCGGGGCGATCCTCTTCCAGCACCTGTTCTGGTTCTTCGGGCACCCCGAGGTTTACGTGCTGGCGCTGCCGTTCTTCGGGATCATCTCCGAGATCATCCCGGCCTTCAGCCGCAAGCCCATCTTCGGCTACATCGGCATGGTCGGCGCCACCTTGGCGATCGCCGGTCTGTCGCTGGCGGTGTGGGCGCACCACATGTACACCACCGGCCAGGTGCTGCTGCCGTTCTTCTCCTTCCTGACCTTCATGATCGCCGTGCCCACCGGCATCAAGTTCTTCAACTGGGTCGGCACCATGTGGCGAGGGCAGCTCACCTTCGAGTCGCCCATGCTGTTCTCCGTCGGCTTCCTGGTGACGTTCCTGTTCGGCGGGCTCACCGGGGTGATGCTGGCCGCGCCGCCGATGGACTTCCACCTCAGCGACAGCTACTTCGTGGTCGCCCACTTCCACTACACGCTGTTCGGCACCGTGGTGTTCGCCATGTTCGCCGGCTTCTACTTCTGGTGGCCCAAGTGGACCGGCAAGAAGCTGTCGGAGGGCTGGGCCAAGGTCCACTTCTGGACGCTGTTCATCGGCTTCCACGCCACCTTCCTGGTGCAGCACTGGCTGGGCGTGGAGGGCTACCCGCGCCGGTACGCCGACTACCCCGATGAGTTCGCCGCGCTCAACATGATCTCCACGGTCGGGGCGTTCCTGCTGAGCGTCTCCACCCTGCCGTTCCTGTGGAACGTCTGGATCACCTGGCGGAACGGCAAGAAGGTCGAGGAGGACGACCCGTGGGGCTACTGCGGCTCCCTGGAGTGGGCCACCTCCTGCCCGCCGCCGCGGCACAACTTCACCGCCATCCCCCGCATCCGCTCCGAGCGGCCCGCCTTCGACCTGCACCACCCGCCACTGGCCGCCACAGGCGCCAAGGAGGTGGAGGCGTCCGCGGGGGACTCCTCCTGACCCCTGGGCCGAGCGCCTGACTCCCCAAGAGACCGAGGGCGCCCGCCGCTTGCGGCGGGCGCCCTCGCGTGTCATCGGTGGCGCTCAGCGGGCCCGTTGAAGAGGCTCACTCCTCGTCGGGGACCACCTGGAAACCGAACACCAGCTTCGGGCGGATCCGGATCACGTAGTTCTTGTCCCGGCCGTTGTCGAGCCAAGGATCGGTCAGCGCCAGATAGCGGGCGGCCTCCCGGACGTCCAGCACCCGGCGGGCGGTCCCGTTGATCACCACGCTCCAGCCCAGCCGGGCATCCAGATCGAAGTGGTCCACCTCGTAGGCGACCAGCATCTCACCGGTGCCGAGCGCCTCCACCACGGCCGAGTCGCCGTGGGTGCGGAAGATGATGTCCTCGCCCTCGACGATGTGGTTCACCGGCCGGATCGTCGGCACCCCATAGAGGTTGAACACGAGCCTGCCCAGCGGGCTGGTGCCCGCCAGCCGCAGCGACTCGGCGGAACGCAGCCGCTGGATCCTGCGGCGCGGGGCGTCCGCGGCGGCGGGAAACCGGTCGGGCACGGTCAGCGAGGAAGGCATGGTCGATCCCGAGGGTCATGGGCCAAGACGGCCGATGGGCACGAACGAACAACCTGACGACAGACGTCCCATGCATGATCATCTCGGTGGGACCCGGCCGCCAGGGACGAACGTCCCCAAGCCCGCGGGCCGAACCGCCCCGCCCGGAGCCCTCCGGGCGGGCGGCGCTCGAAAGCGGGGCCGGATCGAGCTCTCAGATCAAGGTCGCATCCAAGGTGATGCCGGTGCCGGCCAGGGCCTTGCTGACCGGGCAGTTGGCCTTGGCCGTCTCGGCGGCCCGCTGGAACTCCTCCGCCGACAGGCCGGGGACCTTGGCGCGGACGGTCAGATGGATGCCGGTGATGCCCTCACCGGGCTGGAAGGTCACATCGGCCCGGGTGTCGATGCTCTCCGGCGGGGTGCCCGCCCCGGCCAGGCCGTGGGAGAGCGCCATGGAAAAACAGGTGGAATGGGCGGCGGCGATCAGTTCCTCGGGGCTGGTTCTGCCGTCCGGCTTCTCGGCGCGAGAAGGCCAGGTGACCTCGAAGGTCCCCAGGCCGGAGGAGTCCAGGGAGACCGTGCCCTGCCCGCCCATCAGCGGCCCTTCCCAGTGGGCGTTGGCGGTGCGGATTGTGGCCATGTGGTCGGTTTCCTTTCGTTCGTTCGGTTTTTGTGCCGCGTGTTTCGTCGCGCTCAGGCCGAACCTATTTCACACCGCTGCACCGCAGCGGACTTGAACACGCGGCGACGGGCGTACCGAAGCCTTTCCACCACACGGCCCGCGACACCGGGAACAGGGGTCTGCAGGTGTGCGCGCACCCTGGCCGGCACCGCTCGGTGAACCCTTGTCAACACGCCATCGCCGCAGGTCGAACGGGAGCCCGGAAGCCGGGGACGATGCCGTGACCTGCGAGGCCGCATGCTTGAAAAGGCTCAGTGCTCGTCCAGGATCTGGCGCAGCAACCGCAGGCTCTCGGTCGGCTGGCAGGCGCTCACGCACAGGCTGTTCATGGCCCGCAGGTAGGCCTCCACGTCGCTGGGCTTGTCCAGGTAGAGCGCGCTGGTCAGATGCTCCAGGTAGACCACGTCCGACAGGAACGGCTCGGCGAAGCGCAAGATGGTGAACGGGCCGCCGGAGGCGGGGTTGGAGACGGCCTTCAGCGGCACCACCTGCAAGGTGATGTTGGGACGTTCGGCCAGTTCGATCAGGTGCCGGATCTGCTCGCGCATCACCTCCGCCCCGCCGACCACCCGGTGCAGCGCGGTCTCGTCGACCACCGCCCACAGCGCCGGGGCGTCGGGGTCCAGCAGCCGCTTCTGCCGGGCCATCCGCAGGCTCACCCGGCGCTCGACCTCCTCCGCGTCGGCCCCGGGGTGGCCGAGCCGGGTGACGGCGCGGGCGTAGTCGGGGGTCTGCAGCAGGCCGGGGACGAAGTGCACCTCATAGACCCGGATCAGCGAGGCCGCCTCCTCCAGCCCCAGGTAGGCCTGGAACCAGTCCGGCAGCACATCGCCGTAGCGGTGCCACCAGCCGGGACTGTTGGCCTCCCGCGCCAGCGCCAAGATCGCCTCGCGGTCCCGCTCGTCGGTCACCCCGTAGAGGGTGAGCAGATCGGCCACGTCTCGCTGCTTGAAACTGACCCGGCCGTTCTCCATCCGGCTGATCTTGGAATGCGAGCCGCGGATGGCGTAACCGGCGTCCTCGGCCGAGATGCCGGCCTTCTCGCGCAGCTCCCGCAGATGCCCGCCCAGCAGCAGGCGCAGCACGGTGGGGCCGCCCCGGCGGGGATAGTTGATCACCTTCGCCGGCTCGGCGTCCGCCGCGGGTGTGGGTGCCAGTGCTTCCTCGTGCAAGGGACTACCAGCCAATCGGGGACAGGCTCCCGTTCATCTGAACGAGACACTCCTGCAGCCTAATGAATCACCGCGGAACTCGCATTGCCTGCTCCCTCCCGGATCGCGGTATTCGTCCTTCCATCTCCTTCTTGCCGGCCCTTGTGCGGTGAGCGCGGCGCATGCCGCGGGCGATCGGCGGGCGCCGGTCCGCTGCCGCCGCCCCGCGGGCAGCGAAATGATCAACATTCGGCGCCGCTGCGCGGACACGCCGGTCCCGAAGCGATCTCTCTTTGCGACACGCCGATGGGGTATCGCTAAGGTCGCAGAAGGGGAGGATCGCGCCACACCAGGCGAGCAGATCTTCACTTGCCGGAAGACCCCGGCCGAAAACGTGAATGCGCGCAACACGGCGACATGGAGGAGGACGCATGTCCGGCATCGAGCTCGAGCACCCGGGCGGGCGGATGTCCCTGAAGGTGACGGAGGCGACCGAAGGACCCGGTGGCCTGAACATCGGCGATCTGCTCAAGCAGACCGGCTACGTCACCTTGGACCCCGGTTTCGTCAACACCGCCTCCTGCACCTCCTCGATCACCTACATCGACGGGGAGGCCGGGATCCTGCGCTACCGCGGCTACCCGATCGAGGAGCTGGCCGAAAAGTCCTCCTTCCTGGAGGTCGCCTACCTGCTGATCTACGGGGAACTGCCGACCGCCGAGCAGCTGCAGAACTTCACCGACCGGGTGAAGAACCACACGATGCTGCATGAGGACTTCAAGAACTTCTTCGCCGGGTTCCCCCGCGACGCCCACCCCATGGCGGTGCTGTCGGCGGCGGTCAGCGCGCTGTCCACCTTCTACCAGGACAGCCTGGACCCCTTCGACCCCGAGCAGGTCGACATCTCCAGCATTCGGCTGATCTCCAAGCTGCCCACCATCGCCGCTTACGCCTACAAGACCTCCATCGGCCAGCCGCTGCTGTACCCGGACAACTCCCTGTCGTACGTGGAGAACTTCCTGCGCATGTCGTTCGGCGTGCCCACCACCCCCTATGAGGTGGACCCGGTGGCCGCCGAGGTGCTGGACATGCTGTTCATCCTGCACGCCGACCACGAGCAGAACTGCTCGACCTCCACGGTCCGCCTGGTGGGCTCCAGCCACGCCAACCTGTTCTCGTCCGTCTCGGCGGCGGTCAACGCGCTGTGGGGGCCGCTGCACGGCGGCGCCAACCAGGCGGTGCTGGAGATGCTGGAGCGCATCCACGCCGAGGGCGGCGATGTGAAGGCCTTCGTGCGCCGGGTCAAGAGCAAAGAGCCCGGCCTGCGGCTGATGGGCTTCGGGCACCGCGTCTACCGCAACTACGACCCGCGCGCCGCGGTGATCAAGAAGGCCACCACCAGGGTGCTGGAGCGGCTGGGCAAGTCCGACCCGCTGCTGGACATCGCCATGCGGCTGGAGGAGGTGGCGCTGGCCGACGACTACTTCATCGAGCGCAAGCTCTACCCGAACGTCGACTTCTACACCGGCGTCATCTACAAGGCGCTGGGCTTTCCCACCAACGCCTTCACCGTGTTGTTCGCCCTGGGACGGCTGCCCGGCTGGATCGCCCAGTGGCGGGAGATGATGTCCGACCCCACCACCAAGATCGGCCGGCCCCGCCAGGTGTACCTGGGGCCCGGCGAGCGCCACTACGTCCCGGTCGAGGAGCGCTAGCCGCCCGGCCGTGCTCCGAATCCCCGGCGCGCCGGGGATTCGGAGCACGGCGCCCGGTTCAGGAGTCCTTGCGCGCCAGGCCGGCGACCATCTGGGTGTGCAGCGGGTGCTCCAGCGGCCCGGGCGGGCCGTTGGGGCGCCACTCGGTCACGTGCACCACGCCCGGCTCCAGCAGGGTCAGGCCGTCCAGGAAGCCGGTGATCTGCTCGCGGCTGCGGAAGTAGGAGCCGCCCAGCCCGGTCTGCAGGATCTTCTTGGCCTCGGCCACCCGCGGGTCGTCGCCGGAGTCGTGCAGGTGGGTGAGCATGAAGTAGCTGCCCGGCGCCACGAAGTCGTGCAGCCGGCGCACCACCGCCTTGGGGTCCCGCTCGTCGGGGACGTGGTGGATGATCGCCGCCAGGATGATGCCCACCGGGCGCTTGAGGTCGATCAGCTCCAGCAGCGCCGGGTCGGAGAAGATCTTCTCCGGCTCATACAGGTCGCCCTGGATGAAGGTGGCCACACCGCTCTCGGTCAGCAGGGCGCGGCCGTGCGCCAGCACGATCGGGTCGTTGTCGACGTAGACCACGCGGGCGTTGGGGTTGGCCGCCTTGGCGAACTCGTGCACGTTGCTGGCGGTCGGCAGGCCCGAGCCGATGTCGATGAACTGGTCGATGCCCGCCTCGCCCGCCAGATACCGCACGGCCCGCTCGATGGCCACGCGGTTGCCCTGGGCCACCACCGGAGCCTCGGGCACCAGTTCCATGACCATGTCGGCGACCTGACGGTCCACGGCGTAGTTGTCCTTGCCGCCCAGGAAGTAGTCGTAGACCCGGGCGAAACTCGGCTGGGTCACATCGACGCCGGGGGGTGCCTGCTCCTGCTCGTCTGCGGTCACGAGGTGGGACTCCTTACTGGATGATGAGGAAAACGGGGGGATCGCCACGAGATTAGAGAAAAACCGGCCGGCAGGGGGATCGAACGCCCGGCGCGCCGCCGAATCGAGATTTTCCGCGGCCTGACTCCTCCGCGAAAGCCGAGGCCTGACCGCATCCGGCCTTTTCCGGTACCTCGCCTGAGGGCTGGACGTTCCGGCCCGGAGTTCCGCCTCGGCCTGCGGAAACGATGCGCTGAAAAGCGTCGCCGAACGGAATCGCCATCGCGGTCGGCTCATCCTGCACCATTTGAGGCCGCTTCTCGATCACCGGCCGTCGAAAAGTCGGGGACGGCGTCGATCGGATAGCGGATGCCGCCCACCGCTTTCGCCCGCGCCAGCAGCCGCCGGTTGGCCTCCAGCATCGCCTCCGGTGAGGCGGCCCCCGGCGAGGCGGTGCGCAGCATCGCCAGCATCACCGCGTCCCCGGGCGCGCCCAGCGCCGGGACGTGGCGGACGGTCAGCGGGCTGATCAGCACCACCCCGCTGAGCCCGAGGTCGGCGGGGGAGGTCTCGGCGAGCGTGGCCTCGATGACCTCGGCGGCGCGGCGGGGCGGCAGCAGCACGATGCCCCAGGGGTGGGGGCGTTCCCACTCGCCGATCCGGATCAGCTCGGTCACGTCCGGGCGCATCCGGTCGGCGAACTCGGCGTAGGACAGCTCCTCGACCTCGACGGCGCCGGGGATGTCCGGCCCCGGCCCATAGCGCACCGCCGTCAGCTCATACCGCCAGACCGGATCGTGCTTGGCCTGCCCGGAGACGTGGTCGGCGGGGATCCGCCGCTGGGCGTCCAGCAGCGCCCCCGCGGTGGCGTACAGCAGCCGATGGGAGCGGACGAACGGGGGCGCCGGGACCAGCCGCAGCGCGGCCCGCACGATCACCCCGTGCCGTCCCAGCCCGCCGCGCACCGCGTCGAAGAGCGCCCGGTTGCGCCGGGGCGAGCAGTGCACCAGCCTCCCCTGCGGGGTGACCACGTCCAGGGACAGCACCTGGTCGGCCTGGAGCCCGTGGCGCAGCGAGGCGCCGCCGATGCCGCCGGCCGACAGCGTCCCGCCCACGGTCACATCCAGGTAGTCGGTGAGCACCGGGGGAGTGAGCCCGTGCGGCAAGGTGGCCTCCAGGACCTGCCGCCAGGTCGCCCCGGCCTCCACCACCGCCCGCCCGCGCCCCACTTCCCGGACGGCGCACAGCCCCCGCAGGTCCAGCAGCACGCCGCCGTCGCACTGGGCCTGCCCGTAGGTGGAGTGGCCGCAGCCGCGCGGCACCACCGGGCCGTCGGCCTCCCGCAGCACCGCCGCGACCTCCTCGACGGTGGCCGGACGCGCCACGTGCCGGGGGAGCAGGCGGACAATTCCCCCAAAATCACCGAACATGGTATTTATCTCCTTGTATTAGAAGAAACCGTGTGAGCATGTGCGGTCTGGGCACGAGACATCGACAGCGGCGTCGGTGCGTCCGTCAGACGACCATGCCCCGGCGACGGCCGTGCGACCCGCCCGCATCCGCGGCCCGGACCGGCCCCGCAACGAGCCGCGGCGGCCGAGCGGCGGCAGCCGAGCGGCGGCAGGGGTGATCGAGTGCACGGCCCGGGATGGATTCGAACGCCGGTTCCGGGGCATCTGATCATGAAATCAGGGCAGGGAGGATTGGCGTGACGGACCGCAGCGAGTTCGTGGTGGTGGCCAACCGGCTCCCGGTGGACCGGGTCAACGGCGAGGACGGCCGGCCCTCCTGGCGCCGCAGCCCCGGTGGCCTGGTGACCGCGATCGCGCCGGTGATGCGGTCCCGCGAGGGGGTGTGGGTCGGCTGGTCGGGCGCCGCCGACGAGGAGCTGGAGCCGTTCCAGGCCGACGGCATGGACCTGGTGCCGGTGCCGCTGTCGGCCCTGGAGGTCGAGCGCTACTACGAGGGCTTTTCCAACTCCACCCTATGGCCGCTGTACCACGATGTGATCGCCCCGCCGGTCTATGAGCGCAAGCTGTGGGAGGTCTACGTCCGGGTCAACCGGCGCTTCGCCGAGACCGCCGCCGAGGTCGCCGCCGACGGCGCGGTGGTGTGGGTGCAGGACTACCACCTGCAGCTGGTGCCCGCCATGCTCCGCGAGCTGCGGCCGGACCTGAAGATCGGCTTCTTCCTGCACATCCCCTTCCCGCCGCTGGAGCTGTTTTGGCAGCTGCCCTGGCGGCGGCAGATCATCGAAGGGCTGCTGGGCGCCGACCTGGTGGGCTTTCAGCGGCCCGGGGCGGCCTCCAACTTCCTGCGCCTGGCCCGGCGGCTGCTGGACGGGCGCACCAGCGGGCAGCTGGCCTTCGTCGGCGACCGGGTGGTGCGCGCCGCCGCCTTCCCCATCTCCGTGGACGTGCGCGAGCTGGAGAGTCTGGTGAACGACCCGGCGGTGCGGCGGCGCGCCGAGGAGATCCGCGCCGACCTGGGCGGCGCCAAGATCCTGCTGGGGGTGGACCGGCTGGACTACACCAAGGGCATCGCCCAGCGGCTGCAGGCCTTCGGGGAGCTGTTCCGCGACGGCGACCTCAAGCCCGGGGAGGCGACGTTCGTGCAGATCGCCACGCCCAGCCGGGAGCGGGTCGCCGAGTACCGGCGGCTGCGCGACGCCATCGAGCAGCAGGTCGGGCGGATCAACGGCCAGCACTCGGAACTGGGCGTGCCGGTGATCCACTACCTGCACACCTCCTACAGCCGCGACGAGCTGGCCGCGCTGTACCTGGCGGCCGACGTCATGGTGGTCACGCCGCTGCGGGACGGCATGAACCTGGTCGCCAAGGAGTACGTGGCCTGCCGGGCCGACCACCGCGGCGCCCTGGTGCTCAGTGAGTTCGCCGGGGCCGCCGACGAGCTCAAGCGGGCCTACCTGGTCAACCCCTACGACATCAACGGCCTCAAGAGCACCATGCTCCAGGCGCTGCGGGCCGAGCCCGCCGAGCAGGCCCGCCGGATGCGCCAGATGCGCCGGCGGGTCATCGAGCACGACGTGGACCGCTGGGCCCGGGAGTTCCTCACCGTGCTGGAGGAGCCCCGCCATCTGGATCCGCCCTCGGCCCGCTGACCCGTCGGCGTCCCGCACCGGCTCCCGTGCGGTGCGGACTGCGCGGCCCGGCCGTCAGAGGGTGCGCCGCCGGCGCAGGTCGAAGGCGGCCCACACGGCCTTGCCACCGGTGGACAGCGGAGCCCATCCCCACGCGTTGCTGAGCGCCTGCACCACCAGCAGCCCCCGGCCGCTTTCGCTGAAACGGTCGGCGCCGGCCTCGGCGATCCGGGGGATGTGCTCGCTGGGGTCGGTCACCACCACCACCAGCCGGTGCGGGTGGCGGAACAGCGCCAGCTGCACCGGGCACAGCTGCGCGCTCGGCGGCAGCCCGTCCAGTCCGTAGCGGACCGCGTTGGTGACCAGCTCGGAGACGACCATGGTCACGTCATCGGCCGAATCGGACAGCTCCCATTCGGCGAGCGTGCGCGCGGTGAAGTCACGGGCCGCTTTGGGCGAGGCGGCCTCGGTGCGCAGCACGATCCGCGCGGTCCGCGGGCTGCCCGCCGGCGGCGTGGGCCAGTGACCGGGCGAATGGGAGGAGTCGTCCAGAGCCGACAGCCACCAATGCCGCCGCCCGTCCCGGGCCAGGGTGTCGGTGGTGGTGTCGTCTGCCTGGTCAAGGATCATCGCGAAACCCCAAGGCTGTCGGTGGCCTGTGTTCGCTATCTTGCTCCCCTTGTTGTGCAGGTGCAAGCGCGTCTGCAAGAACGAATGCACGTGCATTCAGTACAGTAGGGCGCGGGTGGGGCTCTGCTTTAAGGGGGCAAGAGGATGGATGACCTCGCAGCACTGGAATCCGGCGGTCAGAAGCTGGTCTGGCTGAAGAGCCGGCGAAGCAACCCGAGCGGCAACTGCGTCGAGATGGCTCAGCTCCCCAGCGGGGAGATCGCCGTCCGGAACTCCCGCTACCCGCAGGGGCCGGTGCTGGTCTACACCAGGGAGGAGATCGAGGCCTTCGTCGGGGGCGCCAAGGACGGCGACTTCGACCATCTGATCGCCTGATCCTCTGCCGGGCGCGTCACCTCGACTCCCCGTTCGCCGCCAGGTGGCGCGCCCGGCGCCCACCCCGCCGGCCCGGCACCGGGAACCGGCGAACAGACCGCATCTGCGGAAGGGCTGTGCGACCCGGCCGGTTGGTGAGATACTTGCCGGTCCGAGCCCAGTGGGGGTGACAGATGACATTTGCTGGACCTGCCCAACCGGAACCCGAGTACAACCGCAAGACGCCGGCCAGCGGGCCCACCGTCTTGCGCATCGTGTTGGGCGGCCAGCTGCGCCGGCTCCGCGAAGAGGCGGGGCTGTCCCGCGCCCAGGCCGGCGATCTCATCCGCGGGTCGGAGTCCAAGATCAGCCGGCTGGAGCTGGGCAAGGTGAGCTTCAAGGCGCGCGACGTGGCCGACCTGCTGGACGCCTACGGGGTGACCGGCGAGCGCCGTCAGACCCTGCTGGAGCTGGTCGAGCAGGCCAACCGGCCCGGCTGGTGGCACCAGTACGGCGATGTGCTGCCGCAGTGGTTCGAGACCTACCTGGGGCTGGAGCAGGACGCCGCGCGGATCCGCGAATACCAGCTGCAGTTCGTCCCCGCGCTGCTGCAGACCGCCGACTACGCCCGCGCGGCCATCCGGCTGGGCCATCCCTCGGCCGATGAGCGCGAGCTGCAGCGGCGCGTGGAGCTGCGCATGCGCCGCCGCGAGCTGCTCACCCGCCCCGACCCGCCCCACCTGTGGGTGGTGATGGACGAGGCGGTGCTGGTCCGCCCGGTCGGCGGGCGCGCGGTGATGCGCGCGCAGCTGCGCCACCTGGCCGAGATCTGCTCGATGCCCACGGTCACCGTGCAGGTGGTGCCGTTTTCGGCCGGCGGGCACGCCGCGGCCGGCGGGGCCTTCACCCTGCTGCGCTTCGCCGAGCCGGGAGTGCCCGACATCGTCTACCTGGAGCAGCTCACCGGCGCCCTGTACATCGACAAGCCCGCCGAAGTGGAGCGCTACCAGAAGGTGATGGACCGACTGTGCGTGGACGCCGAGCCGGACCGGCGCACGCCCGACATCATCGCCGACGTCCTGCGCCGGATGTGACCCGCCGGGCTTTCAGAGGGCCTCCCGGCCGCCGGGCCGGGCGGGCGTGCGGCCGTGGGCGGGCTCCAGCACCCCCCGCTCGGTGACCAGCGCGTCGATCAGGCGGGCCGGGGTCACATCGAAGGCCGGGTTGAGGCCGCGCGAGCCCTCCGGGGCGACCCGCACGCCCTGCCAGCACAGCACCTCCTCTTCGGCGCGCGACTCGATGGGGATGTCCGCCCCGGTCGCGGTGGCCAGGTCCACCGTGCTCCACGGCGCCGCCACCACGAACGGCACCCCCGCGTCCGCGCAGGCCAGCGCCACCCCCACAGAGCCGATCTTGTTGGCCGTATCGCCGTTGGCGGCGATGCGGTCGGCCCCGATGATCGCCACGTCCACCAGGCCCCGCAGGATGGTGCCGGCGGCGGCCCCGTCGGCCAGCACGTAGTGGGGGATGCCCTCGTGCGCCAGCTCCCAGGCCGTCAGGCGGGACCCCTGCAGCAGCGGCCGGGTCTCGTCGGCGTACACCACCTCCACCAGGCCGCGGGCGTGCAGCTCCCGCACCACGCCCAGCGCGGTGCCCCACCCGGCGGTGGCCAGCGCGCCGGTGTTGCAGTGCGTCAGGATCCGCAGGGGACGCCGCGGGACGCGGGCGCAGATCCACTGCGCGCCGTGGACGCCGATCGCGCGGTTGGCCGCCACGTCCTCCTCCAGCACCCGGCCGGCCTCTTCCAGCACCGCCGCCAGGCCCGCGTCGACGAGCGGGCGGACCCGGTCCACCCCGCCGGCCAGATTGACCGCGGTCGGCCGGGCGGTGCGGATCCGCTCCAGCGCCGCCTCCAGCCTCGCCCGGTCCCAGCCCTCCCGCTCGGCCTGCAGCATGGCCAGCGCGACCCCGTAGGCGCCCGCCACGCCCAGCGCCGGGGCGCCCCGCACCGCCAGCCGCACGATGGCGTCCACCAGGGCGTCCACCTCGCGGATCTCCAGGTGCTCCAGCCGGTGCGGCAGCAGGGTCTGGTCGATCAGCCGCAGCGCGTCCCCGGTCCAGGACACCGCTTGCAGTTCCGTCACATCCTCACCCTAAAGCTGAGAAAGCGGCCGGTGACAAGATCACCGGCCGCGTGAACCTCAGCCCTCACCGAAAGGTCAGTGCATCGGCATCGCGTTCGGCACCCGGCCGCCGTCGGGCTTGCGGCGCGGCAGGAACAGCGCCGGGATCAGCGCCACCGTCATCAGGGCCAGCGCCCACCAGAAGGAGGCGGCGAACGACTCGGCCATCAGCGTCTGCAGCTTGGCCAGCACCTGCGGCGGGACCTCGGCGGCGGAGGGGGCCTCGCCCAGCCCGCCGCTGCCGGGGATGCGGTCCTTCAGCTCATTGGTCAAGATCACCGAGATGGCGGCGGTGCCGATGGACCCGGCCACCTGCTGGATGATGTTCATCGCGGTGCTGGCCCGCGGCACCTCGTCGTGGACGAGGGTCTGCATCGCCGCCGACATCGTCGGCATCATGGTCAGCCCCATGCCCAGGCCCAGCACGAAGAAGATGACGCCCAGCGTCACATACGAGGTGTCGGCGGTGACCTGGGTGAGCCCGAACGCCCCCGCCAGGATGATCGGCAACCCGACCGTGACCACCCGGCCCGGGCCGATCCGGTCGGTGAGCATGCCGCCGATCGGCATGGTGAGCATCGACCCGATGCCCTGCGGGATCAGCAGCAGGCCGGTGTTGAGGGCGGTCTCGCCGCGCACGATCTGAAAGTACAGCGGCAGCAGCAGCATCGCGCCGAAGAAGGCGATGCTGAACAGCAGCATGGTCAGCGCCGCGGCGGCCATCGAGCGGCGCTTGAACAGCCACAGGTCGATCAGCGGGTTGGCGGCCATGAGCGCGCGCACCACGAACGCGATCACCAGCAGGGCGCCCACCGCGGTGGTGACGATCACCGTGGCGGAGGTGAAGGAGCCCTTCTCCGAGCCGGTGGCCAGCCCGTAGATCAGCGAGGCCAGGCCGGGGGACAGGAACAGCAGTCCCGGCACATCCAGCCGCTCGGCCGGCTTGGGCACGTCCCGCTCCAGCACCCGCCAGGACAGCAGCAGCGCGATGGCGCCGATCGGGACGTTGATGAAGAAGATCCACCGCCAGGCGTCCAGGTCCACCAGCCAGCCGCCCAGGATCGGGCCGCTGATCGGGCCCAGCAGCATCGGGATGCCGACCACGCTCATCACCTTGCCGACCCGCTGCGGCCCGGCCTTCTGGGTGAGGATGGTCATGCCCGCCGGCATGATCATTCCGCCGCCCAGGCCCTGCAGCACCCGGAAGGCGATCAGCGACTCGGCCGACCAGGCCAGGCCGGCCAGCGCCGAGCCGAGCACGAACAGCGTCAGCGAGGTCATGTACAGCCGCTTGGTGCCGTAGCGGGCGCACGCCCAGCCGGTCACCGGGATCACGGTGGCCAGCGCCAGGGTGTAGCCGGTGATGACCCACTGGATCTTCGCCAGGGTCGTTGCGAATTCCTCGGTCAGCACCGGGATGGCGATGTTGACCACGGTCGCGTCGAGGATCGACATGATCGCGCCCAGCACCACCACGCCGGCGGTCACCCAGACGGAGCGATCCAGCCGGTCGGAGCCGGGCGGGCCGCCGGCCGGCGCGGCCACCTCCGAGGGAGCGGAAGGTTTCAACAGAGAGGTCCAATCGTCAGGGCCCGGATCTCCGGGCGCGCCAGAACGGGGGCCAGCGCCTTCACCAGCCCCATGCGCTCCTCCTCGGTCAGCGTCGCGGCGAACCGCCGCAGGTCGGCGTGCCGTGCCGCGTGCAGCCGGCAGAGCAGTTCGCGCCCGGCGGCGGTGATCGCGATGCGCTTGATCCGCCGGTCGCCGGCGTCTGAGCGCCGGACGGCCAGGCCGTGGCGGACCAGGGCCTCGGCGGCGCGTCCGGCCGCCGCCATGGACAGTCCCAGCTCGGCCGCCAGTTCGTGGACGGCCAGGGCGCGTGAGGCGCGTTCCACCAGGAACAGGGTGCGGGCCTGCGACAGCGACAGGTCCAGCGTCTTCAGCTCGCCGAGGATGTCGCCTTCGGCGGTCCGCATCAGGTAGGTGAGCAGGCTCTCCAGGTTCTCGGCGAGCAGCTCCACCGAGGAGGACGAGCCCCCGCCGGTGTCCGGGACGGACGGAGCGGCCCCCGGCGTCTCACCGGGGGCCGAACCGTGCTGAAAGGGGCTCGTTACTTGCACGCGCGCAAATTTATCCCGAAAGGGACGAAAGGCCCTAACGAATATCAGTGTGAGCTGAGTCCCAGGGAACGGGCGATGAGCATCCGCTGCACCTCTGAGGTCCCCTCGCCGATCTCCAGGATCTTGGCGTCCCGGTAGAACCGGCCCACCGGGAACTCGTTCATGAACCCATAGCCCCCGAAGATCTGGGTGGCCTCCCGGGCGTTGTCCATCGCCGCGTTGGAGGCGGTCAGCTTGGCGATGGCGGCCTCCTTCTTGAACGGCTCGCCGGCCAGCATCTTGGCCGCCGCCGCGTAGTAGGCCAGCCGGGCGGTGTGGGTGCGCGCCTCCATGTCGGCGATCTTGAACTGGATGGCCTGGTACTCGCCGATGGCCCGGCCGAACGCCTGCCGCTGGCGCACATAGCGCAGGCACTCGTCCACGCAGCCCTGGGCCAGCCCCACCGACAGCGCCGCGATCGCGATCCGGCCCTCGTCCAGGATCTGCAGGAACTGGGCGTAGCCGCGGCCGCGCTCGCCGACCAGGTTCTCCTGCGGCACCCGCACGTCGGCAAAGGACAGCTCCCGGGTGTCGGAGGCCGCCCAGCCGACCTTGGAGTACTTGCGGCCCACGGTGAAGCCGGGCGTGCCGTTGGGCACCAGGATCGTGGAGATCTCCCGCTCCCCGGTCAGCGCGGCCACCGTGGTGAAGGCGGTGATGTCGGTGCCGGAGTTGGTGATGAACGCCTTGGACCCGTTGATCACCCAGTGGCCGTCCTCCAGGCGGGCGGTGGTGCGCATCCCGCCGGGCACGTCCGAGCCGCCGCCCGGCTCGGTCAGCCCGAACGCCGCCAGGCGCTCCCCGGAGCACAGCCGCGGCAGCCACCGCCGTTTCTGCTCCTCGGTGCCGAACCGGTAGATCGGCATGGCGCCCAGCGACACCGCCGCCTCCAGTGTGATCGCCACCGAGGAGTCCACCCGGGCCAGCTCCTCCAGCGCCAGGCACAAGGCGAAGTAGTCCCCGCCCATGCCGCCGTACTCCTCGGGGAACGGCAGCCCGAACAGCCCCATCTCGCCCATCTTGGCGACGATCTGGTAGGGGAACTCGCCCCGCTCGTACAGGTCCCCGATCACCGGGGCCACCTCCTGGCGGGCGAAGCGCTCCACCGAGGCGCGCAGCTCCCGCTGCTCCTCGGTCAGCGTGAAGTCGATCATTGCTCCTCCTCCACCGGCAGCGCCTGGACGACGCGGGACGGGCTGGGACGGCCCAGCCGGGTCGCCATCCAGCGGCTGGTGGCGGCCAGGGCGGGCAGGTCGACGCCGGTCTGGATGCCCAGCCCGTGCAGCATCCAGACCAGGTCCTCGGTGGCCAGGTTGCCGGTGGCGCTTTCGGCGTACGGGCAGCCGCCGATGCCGCCGGCCGAGGAGTCCACCGTGGTCACCCCGCAGCGCAGCGCGGCCAGCGTGTTGGCCAGGGCCTGGCCGTAGGTGTCGTGGAAGTGCACCGCCAGCCTCTGGGCGCCGATGCCGGCCTCGCCCAGCGCCCCGATCAGCGCGGTGACATGCCCGGGGGTGCCGACCCCGATGGTGTCGCCCAGGCTCAGCTCATCGCACCCCAGCTCCATCAGCCGGACGGCCACCGAGACCACCTGCTCGATCGGCACCTCCCCCTCCCAGGGGTCGCCGAAGCACATCGACACATACGCCCGCACCCACAGGCCGTTCTCCTTGGCCCGGGTGACGACCGGGGCGAACATCGCCAGCGACTCGGCCACCGTGCGGTTGAGGTTGCGGCGGGCGAACGACTCGGTGGCGCTGGCGAACACGGCGATGTGGGTGACGCCCGCCCGCAGCGCCCGGTCCAGGCCGCGTTCGTTGGGCACCAGCACCGGGTAGCGCACGCCCTCGGCCCGCTCCATGACGGCCAGCAGCTCCTCGGCGTCGGCCAGCTGCGGCACCCACTTGGGGTGGACGAAGCTGGTCGCCTCCACGGTGCGCAGCCCGGCGGCGGCCAGGCGGGCGATGAAGGCGGCCTTGTCGGCGACCGGCACGATCGTCTTCTCGTTCTGCAGCCCGTCGCGCGGGCCGACCTCGTAGATCGTCACCCGCTCCGGCAGGCCCGGCATGCGGAACGCGCTCATTGCTCCTCCTGCGGGGTGATCTCGGCGAGCACCTCATCGAGGGCGACGCGGGCGCCGGCGCGGACGGGCAGGCGCGCCACCACGCCGTCCACCGGGGCGGTGACGGTGTGCTCCATCTTCATGGCCTCCACCACCAGCAGCGGCTGCCCGGCGGTGACGCGCTCGCCTTCGGCGGCCTTGACCGCCAGCACCGTGCCCGGCATCGGGCTGCGCACCACGCCGTCGGAGGCGGCGGCCGCCGCCCCGGCCTGCTCGGTGCGCACGTGCTCGGCCAGCGCCCAGGCGTGCCCGTCGCGGCCCAGCCACAGCACCCGGCCGTCGCGGGCGAAGGCGTAACGGGTCGTGCGCCCGCCGAAGGTCAGGCGCAGCGCGTCCCCATCGCGGGCCAGTGCGGCGGGCACCGGGTCGGCCCCGTCGATGGAGACCTCGGCGTCGTGGGCCCGGCCGCGGACGCGGACCTCCACGGGCGCGCCCCCGGCGGGGGTGATGACCCACGGGGTCCAGGCGGCGCCGCTCAGCCGCCAGCCGTCCGGGATCGCCCACGGGTCGCCGTCTGCGGTCTCCAGCGCCAGCATCCGCTCCAGCGCCGCGGCGGCCGGCACCTCGGCGGGCACCTGCGGGGCCGCGGCGGAAAGCTCCCGCTCCACCAGGCCGGTGTCCAGCCGTCCGGCCGCCACGTCCGGGTGGGCCAGCAGCGTCCGCAGAAAGGAGATGTTGGAGGTCACCCCCAGCAGGGTGCAGCCGGCCAGCGCCCCATCCAGGCGGCGCAGGGCGGCGGTCCGGTCCTCGCCCCAGGCGATGACCTTGGCCAGCATCGGGTCGTAGGCGCTGGAGACCTCATCGCCGGCGGCGATGCCGGAGTCCACCCGCACGCCGGGGCCGTCCGGCTCGCGCCAGGCCAGCACCCGCCCGCCGGTGGGCAGGAAGCCGCGCGCCGGGTCCTCGGCGTAGATACGGGCCTCGACGGCGTGGCCGTTCAGCCGCACCTGGTCCTGGGTGAACGGCAGCGCCTCCCCGGCGGCCACCCGAAGCTGCAGCTCCACCAGGTCCCACCCGGTGACCAGCTCGGTGACCGGGTGCTCGACCTGCAGCCGGGTGTTCATCTCCAGGAAGTAGTACTCCTTTGGCCGGTCGGCGGAGACGATGTACTCCACCGTCCCGGCGCCGACATAGCCGACCGCGCGGGCGGCGGCCACGGCGGCGGCGCCCATCTGCTCGCGGGTGGCCTCATCCAGCAGCGGGGAGGGCGCCTCCTCGACGATCTTCTGGTGGCGGCGCTGCAGGCTGCACTCGCGCTCGCCCAGGTGGACGACGTTGCCGAAGGCGTCGGCGAAGACCTGGATCTCGATGTGCCGGGGGTTGTCGATGAACCGCTCCACCAGCAGCGCGTCGTCGCCGAAGGCCCCGCGCGCCTCGCGCCGGGCGGCGGCGATGGCCTCGTGAAGGTGCGCCGGCTCGCGCACCAGGCGCATGCCCTTGCCGCCGCCGCCCGCCGACGGTTTGAGCAGCACCGGCAGCCCCACCTCCAGCGCCGCCTCGGCCAGCTGCGCGTCCGACAGGCCCGCCTCGTGGCGGCCGGGCACCACCGGCACGCCCGCCGCCGCCACCGTGCGCTTGGCGCGGATCTTGTCGCCCATCGCCTCGATCGCCTCCGGCGGCGGGCCGATGAACACCAGGCCGGCCTCGGCGCAGGCGGCGGCGAAGGCGGCGCTTTCGGCCAGGAACCCATAGCCGGGGTGGACCGCCTGCGCGCCGCAGCGGCGGGCCGCCTCGATCACCGAGGCGATGTCCAGGTAGCCGGGGATGCGCACCGCCTCGTCGGCCTCCCGCACATGCCGGGCGCCGGCGTCGGGGTCGGTGTGCACCGCCACCGCGCGCACGCCCAGCCGCCGCAGCGTGCGGATGACGCGGACGGCGATCTCACCGCGGTTGGCGATCAGAACGGTTGAAAACATGCGGCCCTCACATCCGGAACACGCCATAGCCCACCGGTTCCAGCGGCGCGTTGGCGGCCACCGACAGCGCCAGCCCCAGCACCCGGCGGGTGTCCAGCGGGTCGATCACCCCGTCGTCCCACAGCCGGGCCGTGGAGTAGTAGGGGTTGCCCTGCCGTTCGTACTGCTCGCGGATCGGCGCCTTGAACTCCTCTTCGGCCTCGGCGCTCCAGGCGTCGCCGAGCTGGTCGCGGCGGATGGTGGCCAGCACCGAGGCCGCCTGCTCGCCGCCCATCACCGAGATCCGCGCGTTCGGCCACATCCACAGAAAACGCGGCGAGAACGCCCGGCCGCACATCGCGTAGTTGCCCGCCCCGAACGAGCCGCCGATCACCACGGTGAACTTGGGCACCCGGGCGCAGGCGACGGCGGTGACCATCTTGGCGCCGTGCTTGGCGATGCCGCCCGCCTCGTACTGGCGGCCCACCATGAACCCGGTGATGTTCTGCAGGAACACCAGCGGGATCTGCCGCTGGTCGCACAGCTGGATGAAGTGGGCGCCCTTGAGGGCCGACTCGGAGAACAGGATGCCGTTGTTGGCCACGATCCCCACCGGGTGGCCGTGGATGCGGGCGAACCCGGTCACCAGCGTGGTGCCGTACTCGGCCTTGAACTCGGTGAAGCGGCTGCCGTCGACGATGCGGGCGATCACCTCGCGCACGTCGTAGGGGGTGCGCGGGTCCGGCGGCACCACCCCGTACAGCTCGGCGGGGTCGGCCCGCGGCTCCTCCACCGGCGTCACCTGCCAGGGCGCCGGCGGCCGCGGCCCCAGCGTGGCGACGATGTCGCGGACGATCGCCAGGGCGTGCTCGTCGTTGTCGGCCAGGTGGTCGGTGACCCCGGAGGTGCGGGCGTGCAGCTCCCCGCCGCCCAGCTCCTCGGCGGTCACCACCTCCCCGGTGGCCGCCTTCACCAGCGGCGGGCCGCCCAGGAAGATGGTGCCCTGGCCGCGCACGATCACCGCCTCGTCGCTCATCGCCGGCACGTACGCCCCGCCGGCGGTGCACGAGCCCAGCACCGCGGCGATCTGCGGGATGCCGCGGGCCGACATGGTGGCCTGGTTGTAGAAGATCCGGCCGAAGTGGTCGCGGTCGGGGAACACCTCGTCCTGGCGGGGCAGGAACGCCCCGCCGGAGTCCACCAGGTAGATGCACGGCAGCCGGTTGTGCAGCGCCACCTCCTGGGCGCGCAGGTGCTTTTTGACCGTCATCGGGTAGTAGGTGCCGCCCTTGACGGTGGCGTCGTTGGCGACGATCACGCACTCGCGCCCGCGGACGCGGCCGATCCCGGTGATGATGCCCGCGCCCGGCGCCTGGTCGTCGTACATGCCGTGCGCCGCCAGCGGGGACAGCTCCAAAAACGGCGAGCCGGGGTCCAGCAGGGCGTTCACCCGGTCGCGGGGCAGCAGTTTGCCGCGCTCGGTGTGCTTTTTGCGGGCGCGTTCGGGGCCGCCGAGCGCGGCGCGCGCCAGATGCTCGCGCAGTTCGGCCGCCAGCGCCCGGTTGCGGGCGGCGTTGCGGGCGAACGACGCGCCGGTGGCGTCCACCCGGCTGCGCAGCACCGTTCCGGTCATGTCCGCCCCCTACGGTTAATGAACGTTAACAACGGCGATGTTAATGAACGTTAACAGCGGTCGTCTAGACTCCCTCCCATGACGGAGGCCACCGGGGCGCCCACCCGCCGCGCCGAGATCCTGCAGGCGGCGGCCGAGCTGTTCGCCCGCCACGGCTACCACGGCGTGTCCATCGGCGAGCTGGGCCGCGCGGTCGGCCTCACCGGGCCCGCCCTGTACCGGCACTTCCGCGGCAAGGACGCGGTGCTGGCGGAGATGCTGCTGGACATCAGCCGCCGCCTGCTGGAGGAGGGGACCCGCCGGGCCGCCCTGCCCGACCCCGCCGCGGCGTTGGACGCGCTGCTGCGCTGGCACATCGACTTCGCCCTGGACAACCCGGCGCTGATCACCGTCCATGAGCGCGAGCTGGACAACGTGCCCGAACCGCAGCGCCACCAGATCCGCCGCCTCCAGCGGGCCTATGTCGAGCAGTGGGTCGGCGTCCTGCGCCGCCTGCACGCGGGCGGCATCGGCGAAGCGCACGCCCGCGCCGCCGTCCACGCCGCCTTCGGCCTGCTCAACTCCACCCCCCACAGCGCGGGCGAACTGGACCGGCAGGCCATGGCCGGGCTGCTGCACGCCATGGCCGCCGCGGCCCTGTCCGGCGCCGCCGGGCGGACCCGCTGACCGTCCCGGCCCCGCCGCAGACGCTCCGCGGCGTCCCTCCGACGGCGCGGAACGCCCGCCAGGTCAGGGGGGCGAGGCCGGAGAGGCGGCCACGGCACTCCTGCGCGGGCTGCGCCAGGCCGAGCCGTTCGAACAGATTCAGCGCCTCGGTGCAGTGGCGGCGGGCCACGTCCTTATCGCCGGTGAGCTCGATGGTCATCCCCAGTGCCCGAAGCGCCCGCGCCAGGGCGTGCTTCTTGCCCCGCCGGGCGAAGATCTCCCGTGCGCGCTCATTCGCCCGCGCCTCCCGCTCGGCCTCCGCGGGCCTGCTCGGCTCACTGCTCGGCGGCCTCCCGTTTCCGCTGCGCCGTCGCCACCCGGGCGGCGGCCTCGGGCCGGGCCTGGGCGACGTGACGCTCCACTCCCGCCACGCCCACCCGTTCGGTGGGCGGGGGAGAGGGCTCAGCCGGTACGGGAGTCCTCGCCGGGGAAGGGGGCATGGCGGGAGCGCCGGTCCCCGGTGAAGCGCACCTCCCAGATGAACAGGCCCATGTCCCGGTGGTCCGCCGAGTCCGGCACCGGCGGGTCGGCCATGGCGCGCACCAGGTAGGAGGCGCCGGGCGCCAGATAGGTGTCGGCGTCCTGCCGTATCAGGTCCGCCGAGCCGCGCAGCCGTGCGATCACCTGCGACCGTCCGGGCGGGTCGCACAGCTCCGGCGGCGCCCCGATCCGCTTCACGCAGCGGGAGGCGAAGTCCGGCGGCACCACCGAGCGCCGCAGGAACACATACGGCGGGAAGTCCAGCAGGATCGGGTGGTGCTGGGGGTTGGTCAGCACGTAGTCGATGAAGGCGTACCCCTTGCCGGGCGGCGGCACCTGCACCCCCGGCAGGGGGGCCGGATCGACGGCGCCGCGCACCGCCGCGACGGTGTAGCGATGGCCCTCGGCGGTGGTCACGGTGACGGGACGCCCCGTGGCGGGGATGGGCACCTCCTGCAGCAGGGAGGAGCCGTGGTCGACGTTGGCCATCGGGCGGCTGGGGCCTTCGACCGAGCGCAGCACCACGATCAGTCCCGCCGCCGTCGCCATTCCCAGCGCCGCGCTGAGGGCCGCGGCCATCCGGCTGATCCGGCGTCTGCGCAGTCCCCGATGGTGGCCGCGACGGCGGGCGGCACGGCTGGGCTGCTGGGGGAGGGGACGGTGATCAGGGCGGGGTCTGAGTGTCATCTGCCTTCTTGGGGTCGGCACGCCCGGATACCGGGCCTGGACGCATGACGGCTCGACGGCACGGCCGGTCATCCCGCTCCCTGACCCGCCGGCCGGTGGGGACAATGTAACGCCGAACGGCGCGATTGTGATCCCCCACACAATCCTTTGTTGTGAAAACGCTGCAAACCAGCCGTCACTTGTCCGCCGCGGTCAATTCTCCGGCCGCTTGCGTTCTCTTGCGGTCGCCCGGCCCCGCCTGAAAATGACTGCCCGAAAAGGGGGGCGCTGTTTTTTGACCATGGTGCTTTCGTTCTGCGCTCGCAGAGAACGGAGGGCCGAAATCGCGCCTGCTTCGGGCGCGTGCCCTTGAACGCCGGGGAGGAGGCCCGACGGCGCCCCTGGTCGCGATGCACCCGTCTTGACCTGCGGAGATGGGAAGGCGCGGCGGCACCGCCGCCGCATCGGGCCTAGCGGGCGGACATCTCCTCGGCCAAAGCCGCGGCGAAGGCGTCCACGTCCTGCTCGGTGGTGTCGAAGGAGCACATCCAGCGCACCTCGCCGGTGCGCTCGTCCCAGGTGTAGAAGAAGAACCGCTTGCGCAGCCGCTCGGCCACGTCCTTGGGGATGACCGCGAACACCGCATTGGCCTGCACCGGCCGCACGATCCGCACGCCCGGCACGCGGCCGGCCGCCGCGGCCAGCCGGCGGGCCATGGCGTTGGCGTGGGCGGCGTTGCGCAGCCACAGGTCGCCCTCCAGCAGCGCCAGGAACTGCGCGGAGATGAACCGCATCTTGGAGGCCAGCTGCATGGCCGCCTTGCGCAGGAACACCATGCCGCGCACCGCCTCGGGATTGAGCACCACGATCGCCTCGCCGGCCAGCAGCCCGTTCTTGGTGCCGCCGAACGACAGCACGTCCACCCCCGCATCGGTGGTGAGCGCCCGCAGCGGCACTCCCAGCGAGGCGGCGGCATTGGCCAGGCGGGCGCCGTCCATGTGCACCGCCATCCCGCGGGCATGGGCGTGGGCGCAGATCTGTGCGATCTCCTCGGCGGTGTAGCAGGTGCCCAGCTCGGTCGCCTGGGTGAGGGAGACGACCTTGGGCTGGGCGCGGTGCTCATCGCCCCACCCCCAGGCCTGCCGGTCGATCAGCTCGGGGGTCAGCTTGCCGTCCGGGGCGGGCACGGGCAGCAGCTTGAGGCCGGCCACCCGTTCGGGGGCGCCGCACTCGTCGGTGTGGATGTGGGAGCCGTCGGCGCAGATCACCGCCGACCAGCGGTCGGTCATCGCCTGCAACGCCACCACGTTGGCGCCGGTGCCGTTGAAGACCGGGTAGGCCTGGGCCTGCTCGCCGAAGTGGCGGCGGAAGACCTCCTGCATCCGCGCGGTGTAGACGTCGGCGCCGTAGGAGGGCTGGTGCCCCTCGTTGGCGACGGCCAGCGCGGTCAGCACCTCCGGGTGGACGCCGGCGTGGTTGTCGCTGGCGAAACCGCGCTCGGCGGGGTCGTGCGCCCGGGAGATCAAGCCTGCTCCTGTTCGGCCGCCCGGTGCTCGCCGGCCTGCAGCGCGGCGCAGGAGCGCAGCGCGTCCAGGTCCTCGCCCAGCCGGGCCACATCGGCCTGCAGCTCCCGCCATATCGCGGTGCGCTGCTCCAGCCGCCCGGTCCGTTCCCGCAGATCGGCGATGCGCTGCTCGGCGGTCTCCAGCCGGCTGTGCCGGCGGGCGGCCTCCTGGTCGGCGCGCAGCAGCCGGGTGGCCAGGCGGGCCAGGTCCCGTTCGGTCTCGTGGATGCGCTCGTCGATGCCCGGCAGCAGCTGCTCGTTGAGCTGGGCGACGAGCGCCGCCAGCTGCCGGCTCACCGCGCTCAGCGCCGCCGACTGCTCGGCCAGCGCGCGCTCCAGCCGCTCGGCGCGCTCGGACTGCACCGCCAGCGCCGCCCTCAGCCGCACGATCTCGGCGCGTTGCTCCCGGCCGGGCGACAGCAGTTCCTGCCCCTGCCGGGCGAGGGCCGCCAGCAGCCGATCGAACTCGCCGGTCGCGCGCCGGGCCAGGCCGGACAGGGAAAGGGGCATGGGCGCTCCAGGTGTCTCGAGGGTGAACCGAGGGCGACTGGCAGTTTTCCCAACAACCCTAGGCGAACGCTCTTGAGACGGATATGGATGGCAGGCGGTTCCCTGGAACGCGAAAACGTCGTCAGCGGGTTTCCGCGGGATCCCGGTGCGCGGGAGCGGCCTGCCGCGGGTCGCGCGGCGGGCGCCGCCGGTCGGGAGAGCAGACGCACAGTCCGTGCCGGGTGATGAGGTAGGCCCGGTCGGGGGTGTACTCCGCAGGGCTCAGCGCGGGCCGGACGCTCCGGCAGGTCGGGCACAACACCTGGGTATCTCCCCCTTGCAGCGAGGCCACCGGCGAGCGGCCGCGCCCCCGCCGCCACGGACGTCCCCCTCTGCCCGGGACGGTTCCCGAGGCGTCCGTGGCGGCGGGGCGGGACCCGGTGGAAGACGGGTCCCGGCACGGCCTCCCCCCTGGCTCCGTACGGTAAGCGGTGCAACGTTGCATGCACGTTGCACTTCCCTGGTGCTTCTCCGGCTGGATTTCGAGGACGAGTTTCCAGGAACCGGTTGCGTCCAGTAATCGCTTGACTCATGCTCGTGACCGACCATGCCCGGAGCACGATGGGGATCGCCCGCATCGGGCGATGCGCCGGGCGGAGGAGAACCACATGCCCGAACGACCCGTGGTACCGCCGCATGCCTGCCGGGATCCCCGTGAGGTCGCCCGTGCCCTGGCCGGCGCCCACGAGGCCGTCGCCGGCGGAGAGGACGACGGGGAGGACGGGCCCGCCCCGCGGGCGGTGATCGGCGACTCCTGGCGCCGCTCCCGTGCGGCCGGCGTCGACGCCGACATCCCGGCGGCCCCGCTGGTCTTCGACTCCGACGTGCTGGCCGACGCCCGCGCCGCCCACCCCCTGAGCCGGCACCTGCCGATGCTGCGCGGCCTGCTGGACCGGGTCGCCGAGGAGTCGGCCCAGCTGATGGTGATCTCCGACGCCGAGGGGCACGTGCTGTGGAGCCACGGCCCGCCGCGGTTGCGCCGCGCCGCCGCCCGGATCGGCCTGGCCGAAGGGTTCTGCTGGTCGGAGGGGTCGATCGGCACCAACGGCATCGGCATCGCGCTGGCGGAGGGCCGCCCCGAGTACGTGCACTCCGCCGAGCACGTGGCGCGGGTGCTGCACGGCTGGTCGTGCGCGGCGGCCCCGGTGACCGACCCCGACACCGGGCGGGTGGTGGGCTGCATCGACCTCAGCGCCGTCGCCCACGCCCTGCACCCCAGCGCCCTGGCACTGGTCGGCGCGCTGGCCCGGCTCGCCGAGTCCCGGCTGGAGCTGGACATGCAGGTCCGCGACGAGCTGCTGCGCGAGCGTTACCTGCGGCATCTGCGCGGGCCGGGCGGCGGTGTCGCGCTGGTCACCGAGACCGGGCGGGTGCTGGCCGCCGAGGTGGAGGACTGGCGCGGGCTGCGCCTGCCGCTTCCCCAGGACGGGCGGCGGCTGCGGCTGCCGGACGGGTGCCCGGCGGTGGCCGAGGCGCTGGGCGAGGTCTTCCTGCTGCGGGTGCCCCGGCCCGCCCGGCGCGAGGGCGAACGCCCCCTGCTGACCTTGTCGATGCTGGGCGACCCGCCGCACGCCCTGCTGGACGGCCGCCCGCTGCACCTGACCCGCCGGCACGCCGAGATCCTCACCCTGCTGGCGCTGCACCCCCGCGGCCTGGACGCCGACCGGCTGTCGGCGCTGCTGTACGGGGACGAGGGCAACCCGGTGACCGTCCGGGCGGAGATCCACCGGCTGCGCGGCCGGCTCGGCGAGCTGCTGGCGGCCAAGCCTTACCGGCTGGAATGCGAGCTGGACGCCGACTTTCTGACCCTGCGCCGGCTGCTGTCGGCCGGGCGCGGGGAGGACCTGCTGCAGGCGGCCCGGCTGTACCGCGGCGAGCTGCTGCCGTGTTCGGAGTCCCCGGCGCTGCGCGCCGAACGCGCCGAGCTGGCCGCCCGGCTGCGCCGCCAGCTGCTGAGCCGCGGCGGCCCCGACGCCCTGTGGATCTATGCGCAGACCCCCGCCGGCCGGGACGACCTGGAGGTGCAGCAGCGGCTGGCGGCGATCTTGCCGCCCGGCGAGCCCCGCCGCGCGGCGGCGCTCTCCCGCGCCCGCCGGCTGCTGGCCGAGGGCTGAGCGGCCGCCGCTCCGTGAGCGGGCCTTCGCCCAAGCGGGCGTCCCGAACAGCGGAGAGAGCGCCCGCTCCCCTCTGCGGCATCGTCCCCGAACGCGGCGCGCTCGCGTGCGGCCTGCGGAGACGGCGCGTGGAACCGCGTGGAGTAAGGCCTCAGCCCGCCGGGCCGCGGCCCGGCCCGGCGGACGGCCCGGCCAGGTGCGCGGTGTCGCCGTACTCGGCCGGATGCAGCCGTCCGTCCCGGCGGACCCAGCGGCTGAAGGAGCAGTTGGCGACCTGGGTCCGTGCGAGCTCCAGGACCCGCTGCTCGGTCAGCCCCTCGACGATGTAGCGGGTCAGCAGCACCACCACGTCGTGGGCCACCACCAGCACCCGGCCGCCCGCATGGTCGGTGTCGATGTCCCGGTAGGCGCTGCGCAGCCGCAAGACCACGTCCGTCCAGGACTCCCCGCAGGGGGGCCGGTAGTAGAACTCGCCGAGCCGCTCGCGCCGCTCGGCCTCCCGGGGGTGGCGCACCCGCACGCCGTGCGGGGTCAGCCGGTACAGCACGCCCGTCTCCCGGTCCCGCAGCCGCTCGTCCACCAGCAGCGGGGGAGGGGAGTCCATTTCGGCCAGCGCGATGCGCGCGGTCTCCAGCGCCCGCAGGTACGGCGAGGAGACGGCGACGGTGGGCCGCTCGTGGGCGGGCAGCGCCGCCAGCCGGCGGCCGAGTGCGGCGGCCTGCCGCCGCCCCCGCTCGGTCAGCGGCACATCGGCGTCCCGGTCGCAGACGTCGATCTCTTCGGGCGGATCCTGGAGGGCCTGGTGGGCCTGTTGCTGGGCGAGGTTGGCGAGGCTCTCGCCGTGCCGGGTCAAGATGAGCGACTCCAGGTTCCGCACACCGATCATGATTCCATGCGCCGGCCGAGGCGGGCGGTTCTTCCGGGCGGTCCCGCGACCCGGGCCGGGATGCTCTACAGGCGGTAGTAGTCTCAAGGGCCATGACCGAGCCCCTGGGGACCGTGATCGTCGTGGCGGCTCTCGTGGTGGCCGCCTACAGCCTGCTGACCACGGTGCGGAACCGTCCGATGGACCGGCTGCACCTGGCCGGGCTCGCGGTCGTGGAGGCGCTGCTGGTGGTCCAGGCGGTGCTGGGCCTGATCAAGGTGGCCGGCGGCGAGGGCCCCGACGGGAGCGCCACCTTCGTCGGCTACCTGCTGGGCATCCTGCTCATCCCCCCGGCCGGGGCCTTTTGGGGTCTGCTGGAACGCTCCCGCTGGGGTCCGGCCGTCCTGGTGGTCGCCGGCCTGTCGGTCGCAGTGATGATCGCCCGCATGAACCAGATCTGGAACGGAACCGTTGCCTGAACCCGTTACTCCCACCGATCCCGCAGACGCCGCCCCGGCCGCCTCACGCGAGGCCGGGCCGGCCGCCCGCACCGGCGGCGGGCCCGGACGGCTGCTGGTCGCCGTATACGGGGTGTTCGCGCTGGCCGCCGGGGCACGGGCGGGCGTGCAGATCGCCACCCGCTTCGACGAGGCGCCGCTGGCCTACCTGCTGTCGGCGCTGGCCGCGATCGTCTACGTGCTGGCCACCGTGGCGCTGGCGCTGGGCGGCCGCCTGTCGCGGCGGGTCGCGGCGGCCGCCTGCTCGCTGGAACTGGCCGGGGTGCTGGTGATCGGCACCTTCTCCCTGGTGGACGCCGAGTCCTTCCCCGATGAGACGGTGTGGTCGGCCTACGGACGCGGCTATGGGTTCGTGCCGCTGGTGCTGCCGGTGATCGGGCTGGCCTGGCTGTGGCACACCGGGCGGAAAGGGACGCGGACTTCCGCGTGACCACGGCGGGGGTCGGGTTTGCCCGTGGCCGAGCGAAAGTCCGCGGGTCTGTGCGGCCGTCACCGCGGCCCGGATCCGGGCGGGGACGGCGATTCAGTGGCGCGCCGGGACGGAGGGACGGTTCAGGCGGCGTCGGGCACGGAGCCGGGCTGGGAATCGGGCATGGTGCGGCCCCCGATGGGCAGGTTGTAGACCGCCGTGCGCAGGATGTTCTCCACCTGCTTGGGGGACAGCTCGGCGTTGGGGTGCCGGGAGGTCCAGCGCAGCAGCTCCCACGGCCCCAGCACCACGATGCCGTCGGCGACGAAGCGACGGCCGCGGACCCTGCCGCCGTGCACCACCAGCACCGGCTGCACGGGGACGTCGATCCCGAGCCGCTCAGAAAGCACCCGGGAGACCTCGGCGGCGGTTCCGGTGAGCCGCTTGACCAGCTGCGAGGGGGTCCGGTCGTCCAGGAACAGCTTCCCGCCGTATTCGCTCAGCACGGTGTCGGGGTGCCAGGCCTGGTTGTCCAGCATCCAGACGCCGTGCGGCCCGATGAGCAGCTGGTCGAGGTTGCCGTGGCCGGGTACCAGGCGCTGGTGCAGCACGCGGTAGCCGCGCCGCTCCAGCGTCCAGCGCAGGATCTTGGCCATGCGCTCCTCGCCGCGCAGGCCCCGCCGCCAGACGCCGGCGGCCCAGTAGGCCCGGTAGAACTGCAAAGCGCGGCCGCCGCCGGCGATGACCCCCAGCACCACACCGAACAGCGGGGAGACGACGTATCCGCCGACGATTAGCGCAACGGCCGCGGTAATGGCGCAGCTGCGCAATCTGGACTTGCGTCCGCGAAGCCACAGCTCCTCGTACACCGCCTGGGGCGAACCGCCGGTGAAGGCCTCTCTACCTCGAGTGTAGATTGAGCTGCCAAACATGTGTTACCTCCGTCACACCAGCGGCTATATAACTATTATCCGGCACGCCCTGGTCATTGTCATAACCCCACCCCCCGGTTACGGAAGTGAGCCGCTAAAGCAAGCGGTGCGTAAGATCATCGCCTTGATGGGGGGTATTGCGAATTTTCTTCGGCGAGGGCGCCGGAAGAGCGTGAGAATGCCTTGGATAGACTCGTGAAAGTACAGTAGAAATTGTCCGTGCAAGTTTCACTGCACATTTCAGGGAAAGTTTCCCGGCATATTTCATGGTGTGGTGCCGCGGCACCCCCGAGCCCCGCGGCGCCCGCGTCGCGGCGGTTCGGTGTTGACTGAGGACATGCACGACCAGCACGACCGGCTGACGGCCCGGTGGCAGGCGCTGCCCGTCCGCACGGCGATCCCCGCCCTGCGGGCGGCGCTGCACGAGCACGGGACGGCGGTGCTGGTGGCGCCGCCCGGCACCGGCAAGACCACACTGGTGCCGCTCGCCCTGGCCGGGGAGGCGGGCCCGGCCTCCCCGCGGCGGAGCCGGGTGCTGGTCGTCGAGCCGCGCCGGCCCGCGGTGCGGGCGGCGGCCCGCCGCATGGCCTGGATGCTGGGGGAGCAGGTGGGCCGCCGGGTGGGGTTCGCGGTCCGCGGCGAGCACCGGCCGGGCTCGTCGGTGGAGGTGGTGACCACCGGGGTGCTGCTGCGGCGGCTGCAGCGCGACCCCGAGCTGGCCGGCGTCGACGCGGTGCTGCTGGATGAGTGCCATGAGCGTCACCTGGACGCCGACACCGCACTGGCGTTCCTGCTGGATGTGCGCGCGGCGTTGCGGCCCGACCTGCGCCTGGTGGCGGCCTCGGCCACCGCCGAGGCCGAGCCGTGGGCCAGGCTGCTGGGCGGCCCGGTGGTGACGGCCGCCGCCGAACTGCACCCGGTGGAGGTGGTCTGGGCGCCGCCGCCGCGCCCCCTGCCGCCCCCGCACGGCATGCGCGTGGCCGCCCAGCTGCTGGAGCACGTGGCCGCCACGATCCGGCGCGCCCTGGCCGAACGCGACGGCGACCTGTTGTGCTTCCTGCCCGGCGTCGGCGAGATCGCCCGTGTCGCCGCCCTGCTGGAGGACCTTGCGCCACAGGTGGAGCTGCTGACCTTGCACGGCCGGGCGACGGCACGGGACCAGGAGGCGGTGCTGGCCGGCGGGACGCGGCGGCGGGTGGTGCTGGCGACCGCCGTGGCCGAGTCCAGCCTGACCGTGCCGGGCGTGCGGATCGTGGTCGACTCCGGCCTGGCCCGCGAGCCCCGCACCGACCACGCCCGCGGCCTGGGCGCGCTGACCACCGTCCGCGTCTCCAAGGCGGCGGCCGAGCAACGGGCCGGGCGGGCGGGACGGCAGGGACCGGGCGTGGTGTACCGGTGCTGGAGCGCCGCCGAGCACCGGCGGCTGCCCGACCGGCCGCGCCCGGAGATCGAGCTGGCCGACCTGACCGCCTTCGCCCTGCAGATCGCCTGCTGGGGCGACCCGGACGCCACGGGCCTGGCCCTGCCGGACCCGCCGCCGCGGGCCGCGCTGCAGGCCGCCCGCGCCGCCCTGCAGGCGATCGGCGCGCTCGACGCCGATGGGCGGGTCACCGACCGGGGCCGCCGGATGGTGCACGCCGGCGTCCACCCCCGGCTGGCCCGGGCCCTGCTGGACGGCGCGCCCCTGGTGGGACGGCGCGGCGCCGCCGAAGCGGTGGCGCTGCTGTCGGAACCGCCGCCCGCCTGGGCCGGCGACGACCTGGCCGACCTGCTGCGGGCGGCGCGCACCGGCCGGCGGGACGCCGCCTACACCGACCGCTGGCGCCGCGAGACCCGCCGCCTGCTGCGGGTGCTCACCGGGCCCGGCGAGGACACCGGCGGCGCAGACGGGCAAGAGCGCGGGGATGCGGGCACGGACGAGACCGCCCTCGGGACGGTGGTCGCGCTGGCCTTCCCCGAACGGGTGGCCAAGGCCAGGGGAGCGGGCCGCTATGTGATGGCCTCCGGGACCGGGGCCGAGCTCGCCGCCGGCTCCCACCTGGAGAACGCCCGCTGGCTGGCGATCGCCGTCGCCGACCGGCCCCCGGCGGCGGCCTCGGCCCGCATCCGGCTGGCGGCGGCCATCGACGCTGAGGTCGCGGCCGTGGCCGCCGCGCCCCTGCTGACCGAGACCGAGGAGGTCGCCTGGCGGGACGGGGACGTGCGCGCCCGCCGGATCCGCCGGCTCGGCGCCATCGAGCTGGCCGCCGTCCCGCTGGCCGACCCCGACCCCGCCCAGGTGGCCGAGGCGCTGGCCGAGGGCCTGCGGCGGGAGGGCCTCTCACTGCTGAACTGGACTCCCCAGGCGGTGGCGCTGCGCGAGCGGCTGGCCTTCTGCCGCCGCGCCCTGGGCGACCCCTGGCCGGACGTCGGCGACGCCGCCGTGCTGGAGGAGGTGGCCAAGCGGCTGCACGGCCTGCGCCGCCGCGCCGACCTGGCCGGCGTGGACCTGAGCGCCGTGCTGCGCGACATGCTGCCCTGGGAGTGCGCCGCCCGGCTGGAGGAGATGGCGCCCGAGCGCATCACCGTGCCCTCCGGCTCGCGGATCCGCATCGACTACCGCGGCGAGCAGCCCGTCCTGGCGGTCAAGCTGCAGGAGCTGTTCGGCTGGCGGCAGGCGCCCCGCCTGGCCGGCGGCCGGGTGCCGCTGGTGGTGCACCTGCTGTCCCCGGCCGGCCGGCCCGCCGCCGTCACCGGCGACCTGGCCTCGTTCTGGCGGGAGGGCTACCGGGCGGTCCGGGCCGAGCTGCGCGGGCGCTACCCCCGCCACCCCTGGCCGGAGGACCCCGCCACCGCCGAGCCCACCCGCCATGCCAAGCCCCGCCGCTGACGCGGCGCCCGCTCAGGACGCCGGGGGCTGCCCGTAGAGGCGTTCCACGTGCAGGCGGACCACCAGGCGGCGCTCGGCGACCATGGCCCGGCGGTAGTCGTCCCAGTCGGGATGCTCGCCCCGGATGGCCCGGTACAGGTCGATCAGCTCCGCCACCGTGGCGTCCTGCGGGTCGGCGGCCACCGGTGACAGCTCCGCGGTGCCCTCGGCCACCGCCCACGACCAGCCGTCCGCGGCGCTCACATGCAGACTGGCCCGCGGATCGCGGGCCAGGTTGCGGGTCTTGGCCCGGTCCGCGGTGACCGAGATGCGGATCAGCTCCCGGCCCGGGTCGTAGTGGTAGACGACGGTGGACAGCTGGGGGCGCCCGTTGCGCCTGATCGTGGCGAGCACTCCCAGCTCGCGCTCGGACAGCAGCGCGCGCAGCGCGGCGGTGTCGGTCATGGCCGGCCTCCCGGAAGAGTCGGTGGTGCGGCTGATGCCGTCACCAAACGCCAACCCGCGAGCCCTCGCCGGCCTTCCCGGTCACCGCACCGCCGGGGGAGGGGCCGACGTCGGCAGGGCCTGCAGTTCCCCCAGGTCGGCGAAGGCGGCCGGGTCGCCGACATGGATGTGGCCGCGGTAGTCGGTGCCTTTGGCGGTGATGCGCACGGCCCGGAAGTCACGCGGTTCCAGGCGGGTGAACCCGCTGCGCACCACGTCCTCATACAGCGAGGCCGACACCGCGTACGCCAGGTCCCGGTCGGGGTCGTCGTGCAGCAGCCGCCGCAGCGGGGCGGCGTCCAGCAGCCGCTGCACCACCACCGGGGCGTCGCCGGCGGGACCGAACGGGCCGGCGGTCAGCGTGCCGTGGTGCACCGCCAGCCGCACCCGCAGCCGCGGCCGTCCGGACCGCTCGCGGTTGAGCGCCCGCAATCCGGCCGCCAGCAGCAGCGGGAAGTCCCCCACCACCGCGGCCAGGTCGGTGCCGCCGGGCAGCAGGGCCAGCTCGCCGTCCCCGCCGACCTGCTTGCCCCAGGTGCTCCGGTTCAGCCCGGCGCCGGCCGCCGCCTCATCCAGCAGGTCCGACAGGTCCTGCTGGGCGAGCAGCTGCTCACGGGCGTCGCGCTTGCTGTAGCCCTGGATGTCGACGGCCACCAGCAGCCGGTAGACCAGCAGATCGCCTTGCTCCGCCCGTTCCATGAGCCGCTTTCCGGTCGGGTTCTCAGCCAGGTTGTCAGCCAGCGTGTTCATGTGTGGCCCTCTTTCGATCGCGTCGGCGAATCCGGGCGCGCCGCCCGTGTTCCGCTCCAGGAGCCAAGGAGTGCCGGCGGATCCGTTTTCCGGAAGGGCCGCCCACCTTCCTTTCCCGGTGAGAGAGCTGATGCCGATTGGACGCAGGAGCAGTGCCGAGGATCCCGGGGTTAGGTCGGTATAGCGAACCAGTTAGCAGGTTTTAGGGGACTAAGTCCCGCCTGATCCCTTCCGTAGGGAAGGGCCGGTGTTCTGTGAGCCCTCCCGCAGGCCCTCGCCCGGCGCTGAACCCTTCTGCGGCCCGTCCGCGTACCTCCTGCCGACATGGGCGGCACGGCAGGAGGGTGACGTCATGGCGATCCGAGAAGGGGATACGGCCCCGGGAAGCGCGCCGTGGCCCCTGCTCCCACAGGAGGGGAGAGCGCAGGGGGCGGGACGGCGGCTGCTCGACCGGGGCCGACGGAAGCCGGCGGCCGCCGCTGGGGCGACGCCCGCCGCGCCGCCGTCCCGGGGCATTCGATGGCGGGAAGGTGCAGACATGCAACGGCGAGGGTGGTAACAATGGCGGTGGGAACACCGGCGGCGGCTCCAGCGGGTATGCCGAAGGCCTCGAGCGCAGTGGCTCTGGCGAATGAGGCCGGTCTCGCCTTGACGGCACCGACAACGGCCCCGTCCCGCACCGGAGACCCACTCATGGCGCAACGAACCCCCGCGATCTCCTCGTCCGCCTCCTCCTCCAAGACCTCCGCACGGCCGCCGCGCGCCCGCGAGCGCGCCTCCGGCGGCCGCTGGAGCTGGTTCCGCGGCCCCCGCTCCGCGGCCGCGGTGGACGACCAGGTGATCGTGACCGAGCTGTACCGGGTGTACGGGCGGCCGCTGCTGTCGCTGGTGCTGCGGCTGACCGGCGGCGACCGGCACTGGGCCGAGGACGTGGTGCAGGAGACCATGATCCGCGCCTGGCGCAGCGCCCACCGGCTCGACGCCGAGGCCGCCTCGCTGCTGCCGTGGCTGGCCACCGTGGCCCGCCGGATCGTCATCGACGACCAGCGCCGCAAGAACGCCCGCCCCCAGGAGGCCGGGGAGGGACCACTGGAGAACCTGCACGCCCCCGACGGGTTGGAGGACCTGCTGCGTTCGGTAGTCGTCTCCGAGGCGCTGCGGTCGCTGTCCCCGGCGCACCGGGAGATCCTCAACGAGACGTTCTTTCGCGACCGGACGGTCAACGAGGCCGCCAAGGCGCTGGGCATCCCCGTGGGCACGGTCAAGTCCCGGGTCTACTACGCCCTGCGGGCGCTGCGGGTCGCCCTGGAGGAAAGAGGGGCGGCCCTGTGAGCCGGATCCGGCACACCGACGTCGGCGCCTACGCGCTGGGCCTGCTGGAGGAGCCGGACCGCCGCGCCTTCCAGGCGCACCTGGCCACCTGCGCCCGCTGCCATGCGGAACTGGCGGAGCTGCGCGGCGTCGCCGAGGCGCTGGACGGGGTGCCGCTGCTGGAGACCCTGCCGCAGACCCCCGCCACCGATGCGGCGATCGTCACCGACCTGGTGCGGCGCCGGGCCGAGCTGGCGCGGCGGCAACGCCGCTTGCGCGCGCTGCTCGGCGCCGCCGCGGGCATCGTCCTGCTGGCGGGCGGGGTCGGCACGGGCGTGGCCCTGGGCGGCGGCCCGACGGCCGAACGTCCCGGGAGCGCACAGGTGCCGGTGGCGGCGGCGCCCCCGCCGGCGGCCGACGGCGCCCAGGCGCTGCTGGCCGGGGAACGGCGCAAGGAGGCCACCGACTCCGGCAGTGGGGTCAAGGCGGTGGTCGCCTGGGAGCCCCGCCAGTGGGGGGCGCGGGTCGCGCTGCGGCTGGGCGGGGTCCGCGGGCCGCTGCGGTGCGAGCTGCTGGCGGTCGGCTCAGGAGGGCGGGCCGAGGTGGCCGTCGGCTGGTCCGTGCCGCCCAAGGGGTACGGGGTGCCCGGCTCCCCGGAGCCGCTGACGGTCCAGGGCGGGGTGGCCATGCGCCCCGCCGAGATCGAGCGCTTTGAGGTCCGCACCGACGACGGCCGCACGCTGCTGACCGTCCCGCTCCGCGATTAATAATCTACATTGTAAAGGCGTTGGGCGGTCGGGGGCGCCCGACGCCGCCTTCCGCCGCGCGGCGCCGAGGCAAGTAGCCTGTGCCGGTGCGAACCGAACGCGATGGCAGGACCGGGCCCGCCCTTGCGCTGCCGGCGCTGCACGAGGTGTACCGGGCATACGTGCGGGCGGCCGATGAACTGCCCGGCCTGCCCGATCCGCTGCGCGCCGAGCTGTGGACCTCGGCCCAGCTGGGCGCGCTGGAGGCGGCCGCTCCGCACCGGGCCGGGCACCGGATGGCCATGGGGGATCTGATCGTCGAACTGCACCGGGCCGCCACCGCCGGGACGCGGGCGTTCCTGCGGGCGATCGCCGCGATCGGCCCTCAGTGGGCGCGCCGCGCGGCCGGCCGGGCCGCCGCGGCCCTGCCGGGCCTGCCGCTTCCGCCGTGGGCCGAGGCGCTCGGCAAGGTCGCCCCGGGGCCCATCTGGCTCATCCAGGAAGGCCCGCTGGACGGCGATCGCCTGGTGTGCGAGTTCCGCTACGACCCGGAACGCTCCGGCCCCCACCACGCCCTGGCCGTGCGGCTGCAGCAGGGCGAGCCGAGCGAGATCGTCGTGATCGGGGACGTGCCGGGCCTGCTGGCCGAGGCCCGCAAGGCGGCGCAGGCCGAGCTGTGCCTCCTGCAGCCGCTCACCCGGCAGGCGGCGGCCGCGCGGCTGACCGCGGCCCTGGAGGAGGAGCGGCGCCCGCCCGGCGACTGCTATCCGGCGCTGGCCCTGGCCCGCCACCGCGCCCGGTTGCTGTGAAAAACGGGTGGGGCGCGAAGGCACCCCGCAGTTCCTTCGCGCCCCACGATCAGGGGACCGGGCATCACCGGTCCGGTCCGTACACCTCCCACAGTTCGCCGGCGAAGAAACGGCCGAAGCGGACCAGCGCGGCCAGCCCGCCGGGGCCGCTGGTGCGGAAGGTGGTCAGCTGCTCGGCGAAGTCGGCCGGCCGGATGCGCAGCACGCCCGCGCCCACCACAGGAGCCGTCTCCTCCTGCCCTTCGTCCACATGCCCCTGCAGGATCCGCGCATACAGGGTGGAGGTGTCGGCCCAGATCCGGGTGGGCGGGCCCGGCCGGACGTCCTTCCAGCCCACCAGGGTCAGCGGACGGTCCCGGTCGTCGGTGAAGTGCAGCCGGTAGCGCATCGTCCGCCGGTCCGGGTCGCCGGTGGCCAGGAACAGGTTGAAATGCCCCCGCGTCACCGGCCGGCGGCCGCCCAGCGCCGGGGATTCGATCCAGCCCGTCGCCTCGGCCAGATGCTCCGGCTCGGCCAGGAACCGGTCCACGTCGGCGGCGGTGATGGTCAGCCGGAAGGCCAGCGGCCGGCGGCCGTCCCCCCGCTCGCCGGCGCGCGGGTCGGCCGTCCCCGGCGTCCAGGACCCTTTCATCTCCTCGGTGAACGACAGGGACGTGGCGCCCGCCCGCGGCGGCCCGGCGGGTGACCCGGCGCCCGTCGAGCCGGTCGCGGCCCCCGTCGCGACCGGCCCGGCCCCCGTTTCGAGCAGCCGGGTGCACATCCGGTCGGCCAACGCCGCGATGGTCAGCGCGGGATTGGCGCCCACCGGCCCGGGCAGCGCGGCGCCGTCGGCGATGTACAGGCCCGGATGCCCGAACACCTGCCCGTACGGGTCGCACACCCCCTCGCCCGGGTGCCGTCCCATCGGCGCGCCGCCCAGCGGGTGGACGGTGATGACCCGCTTGCGGAACCAGATGGGGTTGTCGGCGTAGTCGGCGCCCAGCACGTCGGCGATCCGCTGCATGATCTTGCGGAGCCGCTCGAAGTGCACCTCGCTGGTCTTGGCGGTCCAGGTGGCCTCCAGCCGGTCGCCGCGCAGCCGCAGCACTCCGTCCGGGGTGTCGCGGCCCATGCCCAGCAGCGGCAGCGAGCTGATCGACAGCGCCCCGTCCCCGATCAGCTCGCTCAGCTCGGCCGACAGGTTGGTGTCGGGAGCACCCGAGAAGAAGTCGACGAACCGCTCCCACAGGAAGCGCACCGCGCGGGCGATCTGGTCGCCGAAGTCGGCGCCCTCGACCATCCAGTTGACGAAGTCGGGGTAGCCGCCGTCCTCGATGTAGGCGCCGCGCAGGCCGCGGGCGGCCGGATCGCCGTCGGCCTCGTCGGGCAGCCGGATCGCGCTGGTGATCACCGTGCCGCGGCTGGCGTCCAGCAGCCGCACCCGGTCGCGGTCCTTGGCGCGGGTCAGGAAGGTCAGCAGGTCGCCGTTGCCGCAGAACCGGGTGCCCAGCGCCGGGCTCAGCCCCGGCAGATTCTCCCGCGAGCGCAGCAGCAGGTAGGTGGTGCCGTAGGTGCCGGCGGCCAGGATCAGGCGGTCGCAGCCGATGGTGTGGGGCTTGGTGCGGCGGGCCTTGACGGCGGGGTCGTGGCGGACGTAGTCGACCTCATAGCCGCCGCCCGGCCGCGGTCGGATCGCGGTGACCTCGCAGCAGGTGCGCAGGTCGGCCCCGTGGTGGCGGGCCGCCGACAGGTAGGTGAAGTCCAGGCTGTTCTTGGCGCCGTCGTTGCAGCCGATGTCGCACTCGGCGCACAGCCGGCAGGTGCGGCGCGGCGCCCCGTGCAGGTTGCCGTACTCCGGTTCGACGATCGGCAGCCCGATGCCCGGCTCGGCGCCGGGGGAGGGGGCGAAGCTGACCGCCAGCGGCGGCAGGAACCAGTCCAGCCCCAGCTCGGCCGCGGCGTCCTGCATGGCGTGGGTCTTGGGGGTGTCGGCGTAGGCCGGGTGGTGGAGCGGGTAGGGGGTGGCCCCCAGCATCCGCTCGACCGCGTCGTAGTGGGGGTCCAGCTCGGCCCGGGAGACCGGCCAGGGCTCATAGCCGCCGCCTGGGGTGCGGCGCTCGTGGATGAACCAGCGTTCGTCCTTGCGCAGCAGCACGTTGGCGTAGATCAGGGAGCCGCCGCCCAGCCCGCTGGAGACCACCGAGTCGCAGCCGGCGAAGCTCCACACGTCGTACATGCCGTACAGGCCCTCGCGCGGGTCCCAGAAGGCCCGGCTCATCTCGGCGGGGGAACGGGGGAAGCTGCCGGGCGGGAACGGCTGGCCCCGCTCCAGCAGCACCACCGACCGGCCCGCCTCGGCCAGCCGGTAGGCGGCCACCGATCCGCCGAAGCCGGAGCCGACGACCACGGCGTCGACGTGCTCGCTCACCTTCACCTCGGTCGCCATCGTCAGGCCGCCTTCCGCTTGAGGAAGTCGGCGATCTTGGGGAAGACGTCGACGTGGGCGTTCTTGCCCAAGAACGGGTCCATGTGGCCGTAGCCGGGCAGCATGTCCAGCTCGTGCAGGCCCGGGGCGGCATCGTCCAGCACGGAGTGGCAGACGATGTTGGAGTCGGCGAAGACCTTGTTGCGGTCGCCGGTCAGCAGCAGCACCGGGGTGCGGACATCGGCGGCGTAGGCCAGGTAGTCGTCCGGCAGGACGGCCATGCTCCGGTCGCTTCGGTCGTATTTGACCGCCCTGCCGGCCTTCACCATCTTGTGGACGTGCCGGTAGTAGTGCACGCCGACGCCCCCGCAAAGGTCGGCGATGCGACGGTGGGTGGCATCGTCCAGGTTGTGGTGCCCATAGAGCGCCGGTTTGCCGCTGCCCCACATGAAGCTGAGCATGTGGCAGGGGCGCACGTCGCACTCGTTGTGGAACAGCGACGTCACCCGCGACAGCATCCAGCCCCGGGTCAGCACCGGCGCGTCGCCGAACCGGGGGTCCAGGAAGGACAGGCCCAGCACGTACTCGGACAGGGCCGGTCCGTAGGCCAGCTTGTAGCGGGACCACCGCGGCACCCGCGGGGTCAGCGCCACGCTGTTGCAGACCACGCTGGCGATGTCGTTCACGACGCCCCCGTACAGGCTCATCATGAACGTCACCGACCCCAGGCAGTGCGCGATCACGTGCACCCGCCGGTCGCCGATGTGCCGGCGCAGCTCGGCCATCGCGGCCGGGTGGTCGTAGCGGGCGCAGTGGTCCAGGGTGAACCGGTGAGTCTCCAGGTTGTAGGTGAACCGGTTGCTCATCCGGAAGTCGAGCGCCCACACGTCGGTGAAGCCCTCATCCAGCAGGTGGGTCACCAGGTTGCGGTGCTCGGGCATGATGAACATGTCGCTGGAGAGGGTCAGCCCGTGGATCACCAGCACGACGTCGTCGCAGTCGGCTCGGTGGAAACGGGTCAGGCTCAGGCCCAGCCCGTCCTCGGTCGTGAAGGGGTGCACGGAGATGCGCGCGTCCTTCACGCCCGCGTGTGTGAAACGCGGGATGGGGCTGTTCATGGGCATCCTCCAGGGGGCGTGCCCGGCGGGGTGTGAGACCGGGCGACGGATCGACTATCTCGTCCCGGGCGTGCGTGCCGCATCGTGGCAAACCCTGACTTGTCCGGGCGGATGCCACGGATACGTACGCCGCCCTTCCCGTAGGCACGGGGGATCAGGGTAGGGCTTTGGGAACCGCGGCTTTGGGACCTCGGCGAAAGCCGGGGTCACTCGGAGGTGAAGCCCTCCAATTTGCTGAGGGCGCTGACCATGGCGACCCGGGAGCCGACGCCGAGCTTGGCGAAGATGTTCGACAGGTGGGTCTCCACGGTGCGGATGCTCAAAAACAGCCGCTCGGCGATCTGCTGGTTGGTGCAGCCCTCCATCACCAGGCGGGCCACCTCCAGCTCCCGGGGGGACAGCCCGCCGGGACCGCTGCCGCGCCCGCCGCCGGAGGGCACCCGTATCCCGCTCCGCCGCTGCTCGCGCAGGGCCAGGGCGTGCAGCGGGCGGGCGCCGGCGCGGCGGAAGATCTCGGCGGCGGCGCGCAGCTGCTCCCGGGCCTTGGCGCGGTCGCCGGCGTCGGCGTGGGCGGTGCCGGCGCGCAGGCGGGCGCGTCCGGCGTCCAGCAGGTGCCCGGCGTCCTGCAGCACCTCGGCGGCCCGGTGGGCGTGCTCGGCGGCGGCGGCCGGGTCGGTGGGGCGCAGCGCGTGCGCGCGGGCCAGGTCGGCCAGCGCCAGGTTGGTCTCCAGTTGCGGGTGGGCGGTCTGGGCGGTCAGCTCGGCCCAGCGGGCGGCCTCGGCGGCCGCGCCTTGGGCGGCGGCCAGGTCGGCCAGCGTCTCGCAGGCCCGCAGCCGGGTGCTCTGGTCGAGGGCGGCGGTGTCCTCGCTGTCGGTGCACACCTCGCGCAGCAGCTCGGCGCCGGCGGCGGTGTCCCCGCGGGACACCAGGGCCATGGCCTGGGCGTAGCGGGCCTGCCGGCTCCACCATTCGCTGCTGGTGCCGCTGACGCGCACCGCCTCCCGCCCCCAGGCCAGGGCGTCCTCCTCGTCCCCGGTCCAGGCGGCGATCAGGCAGCGCTGGGTGAGGGCGAAGACCGTCAGCTGGTCGGAGCGCAGCATGTCGGCGACGGCGGCGGCCTCCTCGGCGGCGGTGGCGGCCTCGGCCAGCCGGCCCACCATGGTGTAGGCGCGGGCCTGCCCGGCCAGCGCGGTGGGCACGATGTAGCTCTGCCCGGTGGAGCGCGCCACCTTCAGGACCCGGTCGAAGCGGGCCAGCGCGTCGCGGTGGCGGCCGATGAACAGCTCCGTCCAGCACAGCCAGGTGACGGCGTCCAGCCATTCGGCCAGGTGCTCATCGGGGGCGGCGGCGGTGACGCGGTCGGCGTGCGCGATGTGGCGCAGGGCGTCGTCGATGAGGTCGCCCGCGTAGGCGGGCATCGGGCGCAGCGCCGCCACCGCCACCGTCAAACTGGGCTCCCAGTCCTCGGCGGTGTCGGGCACCAGGTCCAGCACGGCCTGGGCGGCGCGGAAGTCGCCGCGCATCAGGCTCTCGGCCACCAGGCGCAGCCGCAGCATCACCGCCGGGGCCGAGCGGGGGTCGGGCATGGCACGCAGCTCGGCCAGCAGGATGCCGCGGGCCTCCTGGGGGCGGCCCAGCAGCCGCTCCATCATGGCGCACAGCCGGGTGGCGCGGGCCCGCAGCGGCAGCGCGTCGGGCGGCAGCAGCTGCAGCACCTGGCGGGCGGTCTGCCGGCCCTCGGCCAGCTGGCCGCTGACGGCCTGCATCTTGGCCAGCTCGCCGAGCAGCATCAGGCGCCGCTCGTCGCTGTCGGGCATCAGTTTCAAGGCGGCCTTGAGCCAGTGCGCGGCGGTGCCGGGCGCGTGCGGGGCCACCGTGCGGGCGGCCTCGATCAAGGTGGCGATGGCCTCGGGGTCGCCGAAGCGGCCCGAGCGTTCCACGTGGCGGGCCCGCACCGTCGCCGGCACGCCCAGGCGGGCCAGGTGGTCGGCGACGCGGGCGTGCACGCCCACCCGCCAGCCGGCCGCCGCCGACTCGTAGGTGGCGTGCCGCACCAGCGGGTGGCGGAAGCGGAACCGGCCGCCGGGGGCCGGGCGCACCACGTCGCGGGCGGCCAGCTCGTCCACCGCCCGCAGGGCGGTGCTCTCGGGCACCTCGGCGGCGGCCGCCGCCAGCGCCGGTTCGAACTCGTCGGCGGCCACCGCCGCCGCCTGCGCCACCAGCAGCGCCTGCGCCGGCAGCCCGCTCAGCTCGGCCTGCAGCGCCGCCTGCACCGTCGGCGGCAGCTCGCCGGAGGCCGGCAGCGCCCCGTCGGGGGCGTGGGCGCCGACCGTCTCGGCGGGGCCGCCGTCCATGCGGGCCAGCGCCTCCAGGTAGAAGGGGTTGCCGCCGCTGGCGGCATACAGCGCCGCCCGCCGGGCGGCGCTGACGTGCGGTCCGAGGAACTCGGCGGCCTCCGCCTCGCTCAGCGGCCCCACCGGGACGCGCACCCCGTGCCCGGCGGCGGTCTCCACCAGCGTGGCCAGCCGGGGCGCGGCCTGGGCGGGCCGGTAGGCCACCGCCACCAGCACCCGCGCCCGCGGCGGGTGGCGCACCAGGTGGTCCAGCAGCTCGATGGAGGCGTCGTCGGCCCAGTGCACATCGTCGAGGATCACCACCAGCCCACCGGGGCCGGCCAGCTCCTCCAGCAGCCGCCGTATCGTCCGGTGCAGCCGGTAGCGGGCCAGGCCGGTCAGGTCGGCCAGGTCCGCCTCGCCCGCCGGGGACGTCGCCAGGGACATCGCCGGGAACACCGTCCCCAGCAGCCGCATCGCCCCCGCGCCGAGGTCGGGCCGGTGCTCTTCCAGATGGTCGTCCAGGGCGTCGATGACCGCCCCGAACGGCATGTCCTGTTCGAACTCGGCCGCCCGGCCGGCCAGCGCGGGCAGCTTGCGGGCCCGTGCCGCCTCCGCCAGTTCCATCAGCAGCCGGGTCTTGCCGGCCCCCGGTTCGCCTTCCATGGCCACGAACCGGAACGCGCCGCCTGCCGTGGCGTCCAGCGCCTGATCGAGGGTACGCAGAATGTCACGCCGTCCCACCAGCGGCGTGAGCCCGGAAGGGCCGGAATGTCGGCCCTGATTCCGGTTCGCACGACCTCTCACTGTCCACACCCCAATGCGACAGGCGGTCGATACGCCATGATTATGCGTCGGCCCGCAACCCGTGAGGATTTGATCGTCACATTACCGATGGACGGGCCGCCGCACCGTTCACTCGCCGCCAACGGTAGATCGCTGGGGGTGCGCGACTTGTGTCACACGACACGGCCTCCCGCCGGTTCGGGTGCGACCAGGAAGACCTCCAGGACGCGGGGGCCGTGCACGCCCTCGACCCGGTTCAGCTCGATGTCGCTGGTGGCCGACGGCCCGGAGACGAACGTCAGGGGCCGGGCCGGGTCCAGCCGCTCCAGCGCCTCGGGGACGTCGGCGACGACCTGATCGGCGGTGACCACGATCAGGTGGCGGTCGGGGACGAGGCTGAGGGCGCGCCGCCCCTGCCGCGGCCCGTGGTCCAGCACGATCGTGCCGGTCTCGGCGATGGCCACCGCGCAGCCGGTGAGGACGCCGTCCAGGGCGTCCAGCTCCGCTGTGTCCGGGTCGGGGACCAGGCGGCCGGAGGGGATGGCGCCGAGCCACGCCGCGGGCAGGTCGGCGGGGATCGCGTAGCGGGAGCCGGTCAGCGCCGCATCGAGCGCCCCGGGCAGGCCGGCCGCCGTAACGCGGTGGACGGTGGCCCGGTAGTGGGCGACGCGTTCGGCGAACAGCTCCAGCACTCCTTCGTCGTGGTGCCGGCGCAGGTAGGGACGCTCGATGCCGGCGTAGTCCCGTTCGGCCGGCACCTTGCGCGCCCCGAGGGCTCGTTCGATCCTGCCGAGGATCTCGGCGCGTGCATCGCCTGCCGGCCCGGTCATCGGGAGCCTCCGCCGGTGCGCTTCCACCAGGCGCGGAACGACTCGGCGGGGGGAGCCGGCGCGTCCCGGGCCTCGGTCCAGGCCCGCAGCGGGCCGGGCAGGCGGCGGATCCGGCCGCGCCGCGCCAGCAGGCGGCCGGCGGACGCGGCGCGCTGGGCCAGGGCCAGGCGGCGGGGGGAGCGCAGCGTCCACGCCGCGGCCGTCATCGCGGCGTCGGCCAGCCGGTGGCGGGGCCCCTCCGCCACGGCCTTGGCGCGCAGGTGGACCAGCACCTCGGGAATGTCGATCGCCACCGGGCAGACCTCCAGGCACGCCCCGCACAAAGAAGAGGCGTACGGCAGGGAGGCGTCCACCGGTGAGCCGATCCCGCGGATCTGCGGGGACAGGATCGCCCCGATCGGCCCCGGGTAGGGGGAGCCGTAGGCGTGGCCGCCGGCGCGGGCGTAGACCGGGCACACGTTCAGGCAGGCCGAGCAGCGGATGCAGCGCAGCGCCTGGCGTCCGACCGGGTCGGCCAGCGTGGCGGTGCGGCCGTTGTCCAGCAGCACCAGGTGGAACTCGCGCGGCCCGTCGCCGGGGGTGACGCCGGTCCAGGTGCTGGTGTAGGGGTTCATCCGCTCGGCGGTGGAGGAGCGGGGCAGCAGCTGCAGGAACACCTCCAGATCCCGCCAGGTCGGCAGTACCTTCTCGATGCCCATCACCGAGATCAGCGTCTGCGGCAGCGTCAGGCACATCCGGCCGTTGCCTTCTGACTCCAGCACCACCAGCGTCCCGGTCTCGGCGATGGCGAAGTTGACGCCGCTGACGGCGACCTTGGCCGACAGGAACTTGGCGCGCAGGTGCCGGCGGGCGGCCTCGGCCAGCTCGGCGGGGTCGTCGGACAGGCCGGCGGGCGCGTCCGGCATGCGGCGGCGGAAGATGTCGCGGATCTCGCCGCGGTTGCGGTGGATGGCCGGGACCAGGATGTGGGAGGGACGGTCCTCGCCCAGCTGCACGATCAGCTCGGCCAGGTCGGTCTCATGGGCGGCGATGCCCGCCTCGGCCAGGGCCTCGTTCAGCCCGATCTCCTGGGTGGCCATCGACTTGACCTTGACGACCTCGGTGTGCCCGGTGGCGCGCACCAGCTCGGTGACGATCCGGTTGGCCTCGGCGGCGTCGCGGGCCCAGTGCACCCTGCCGCCGGCCGCGGTGACCCGCTCCTCCAGCATCCGCAGGTAGTGGTCCAGGTGGCGCAGGGTGTGGTCCTTGATGCGCCGGGCGGTCTCGCGCAGCTCTGCCCAGTCGGCCAGCTCGGCGACGGCGGCCTGGCGGCGCCGGCGGATGGTGCCGGTGGCGTGGGCGAGGTTGCCGCGCAGCCGGGCGTCGGCGACGGCGTCTTCGGCGGCCTTGGGGAAGGACGGCATGCCCAGGTAGGTCGGCATGCTCCCGGGCGGCCTGCTCATGAGGGCTCCTCTGGTGCGGAGGCGAGGATCTCGGCCAGGTGGACGGTTCGTATCGGCGGGCCGGTGCGCGTCAGCGTCCCGCCGATGTGCATCAGGCAGGAGTTGTCGAGCGCGCACACCACCTCCGCGCCGCAGGCGCGGACGGCGGCGGCCTTGTCGGCGCCCATGGCCGCCGACACCGCGGCGTTCTTCAGCGCGAAGGTCCCGCCGAAGCCGCAGCACTCGGCGGCGTTCTCCGGTTCGACCAGTTCCAGGTCGCGCACCGCGCGCAGCAGCCGCAGCGGACGGTCGCCGACCTTCAGCATGCGCAGCGAGTGGCAGGTGGGGTGGTAGGCCACCCGGTGCGGGAAACGCGCGCCCACGTCGGTGACGCCGAGCACGTCCACCAGGAATTCGGTCAGCTCATAGACCTTGGGGACGGCGGGGGCGTCCGTGGCGAGCAGCCGGGGATGCCAGTCGCGCACCATCGCCGCGCACGAGGCCGACGGCGTCACCACCGCCTCATGGCCGGCGAAGGCGTCGGCGAAGCCGCGCGCCAGGGCCGCGGCCTGCTCGCGGTAGCCGGTGTTGAGGTGCATCTGGCCGCAGCAGGTCTGGGCGGCCGGGAAGTCCACCCGGCAGCCCAGTCGTCGCAGCAGCCGCACGACCGCCTTGCCGGTGCCGGGGAACAGCGTGTCGTTGAGGCAGGTGACGAACAGCGCGATCCGCATGCGGCTCATCTTCCCGGACGTGCGGCGGGCGCGCGCCGGCCGATGTGTTACGCGAATGTTTCGTCGCGGTCACATGCACTTGTTGCATCGGAACGCCGCCCCCGGGAACCCTATGGACGTATAAGGTCTAGAGACATACCTTCTAGCACCTGGGACGACCATGAGCATGGGACCTTTTCCGGCGGCCGCTCCGCCCGCGCCACGGCCCGGCGGGGCGCACGGCGGGAAGGGCCCGGCTGGGGAAGGTTCACAGTGAGCGCGACGCACCCCATATCGGCGCCCGCCGCGAAACTGACGCGCAGCCAGACCGCCGCACGGGCGGCCTACGTCCTGGCCGGCAACGACCGAGGGCGGCTGACGGTCGCCGCGCCTCACCTGTACCCCCACATGTGGAGCTGGGACGCCGCGTTCATCGCCATGGGCCTGGCCCGGGTGTCCACCCGGCGCGCGCTGACCGAGCTGGAGACGCTGCTGTCGGCGCAGTGGCGCACCGGCATGGTGCCGCACATCGTCTTCACCGACGATGAGACCGGCTATGAGCCCGGCCCGCGGCGCTGGGCCTGCCGGGAGGTCTGCCCGGACGCCCCCGGGCACGTGGCCACCAGCGGGCTGATCCAGCCCCCGGTGCACGGCGTGGCGGTCCGCCGCATCCTGGACGCCGCCCGCATCGCCGCGGCCGGCGAGCGCCAGGAGGTCGTCGAGCGGATCAGGGCGATGTGGCCGGCGCTGCTGGCCTGGCACCGCTACCTGGCCACCCGCCGCGACCCCGAGGAGCGCGGGCTGGTGACCATCTACCACGGCTGGGAGAGCGGGCTGGACAACTCCCCCCGCTGGGACGCCCCGTACGCGGCGGTGATCCCGGCGCCGGGGTTCGTCCCGTTCCGCCGGGCCGACCTGCACGCCCTCAGCGCCCTGGGCGGGGCCGCCGCGCAGCGCCCCTCCGACGCCGACTACACCAAGTACCAGTGGCTGGTGGAGGAGCTGCGCCGGGCGCGCTATGACGACGAGCGGGCGCACCGCACGCTGAGCTTCCGCATGGGCGATGTGCTGACCAGCGCGCTGTTCGTGGCCGCCAACGAGGAGCTGGCCACCGTCGCCGACGAGCTGGGCCTGCCCGGGGCCGATGAGCTGATCGGGTATGCCGACCGGTTCCGCCGCGGTGTGCTGGGGACCTGCGACGAGAGCGGGTTCGCCGCCGATGTGGACCTGCGCGACGGGACGGTGGTGCGCACGCCGACCATCGCCGGGTTCGCCCCGCTGGTGTCCGGCGGGCTGGATGCGGCCCGCCGGCGCGCCCTGGTGGAGAGGCTGATGTCGGCCGACTGGTGCGGGCACCCGGGCTTCGTGCACGCCCTGCCGCCCAGCACCAGCCCCGCCTCCCCGGACTTCGACCCGGTGCGCTACTGGCGGGGCCCGCAGTGGCCGCCGATGACCTGGCTGCTGATCTGGGGCTTGGAACGCTCCGGTGAGCAGGAGGCCGCGCACATGCTCCGCGAGGCCGCCATCGACCAGCTCGCCGACGGCCTGTTCGCCGAGTACTACCACCCCTTCACCGGCGAGCCGCTGGGCGCCCGCGCCCAGTCGTGGACCGCGGCCGTCGCCTTGGACCTGCTGGCCACCTGAGGCGGCCGGGCACCCGGTCAGGGCCTGCGGCGCAGTTCGTCTTCGATCGGCGACGGCCGTGCGGGACGCTCGTGCTCGGCCAGCCCCGGCTTGGCGCGGCGGCGCTGGGCGGTGCGCTCGGTCTCCGAGCGTCCCGGGGCCGGGTCCAGCGGCACCGACCGCAGCACCTCCCGCAGGCTGGCGTACTCGCCCCGGGGCAGCGCCGACAGCGCCTGATCGGCGTCGCGTCCCACGCCCCGCCGCCGGGCGTGCTCGACGATCTGCTCCTTGGCCGCCGGGAAGTCCAGGTCGTTCAGCGCGCTTTTGATACCGCCGGTGTCGTGCAGCTTCATGGGTCCCCCTCTTTTTTGGCCGACCGTGCCCGGATCGGCGCCGTTCACACGGGACCTTGTGCGGCGGCGGTTCCGTTCGCCCGGTGCGGCTCGCCCGCCGTGGGCGGCCGCGGGCCCGGCGTGCTGGAGGAGGCCCGCGCAGGAGGGACGCTCAGCGCCCGTCGAGGAGGAAGCGCCCGGGGTCCGGGTCGGCCAGGCCCAGCGCCACGGCCTCCGGCGGCGGGATCTCGCCGGGCTTGCCGGTCACCGCCTTGACCAGCGCGTCCATGCGGCCCCACGCCCACGGCGGGCAGCCGGCCTCCAGCCAGTCGACCGTTCCGGTCGCCGGGTTCAGCCGGCCCCGGGCGATCAGCCCGTGGTACAGGTAGCCGAGCTTGGCCACGCCGACCGTGACCCGGTGCACCAGCCCTACCGCATCGATCGGCGCCTCCAGCAGCGCCTCTCCCAGATGCCGCATCGCCCGCAGCCGGTCGTCGCAGACCCCGCAGGCTCCCACCCGGCGGCGATCGTCGTGATCGACGACCACCGTCCACGAAAACAGCGAAGGGCGCTGGAAAGTCTGCCGGCCCAGGGTGATCATCCCCCTTTGGTCGGTCTACGGTAGGTCTAAGGTAGACCTACCAAGAAACGGCCGTCCACGGAATCGCGCAACTTCTCCGAAACTGCGGTATTCGGGACAGCCGGGATTGATCAATGGTCGGGTTATGGTTGTTGTAAAGAGCCCTGCCCCGCCATGCCCGAGCTTGGGAGGTCACGTCCCAATGCCGAGACCACCCGCCAAGGCGCAGGCGATCGCCAGCGTGCTGGCCGCCCGGATCATCGAGGGCGAACTGGAGCCCGGCTCCTGGCTGCCGTCCGAACGCGAACTGGCCGGGGAGTTCGCCGCCGACCGCTCCACGGTGCGCCGGGCCGTGCGCATGCTGGCCGACCAAGGCCTGGCGGTGGTGCACCCGGGGACCGGCACCCAGGTCCGCCCCACCGGGCCGGTGCGGCGCACGGCCAGCGACATCACCCGCCAGGTGGGCCGCTGGCGGGGTTTTCACGTCTCGGCCAGCAACGAGGGCCGCGAGCCGTTCACCCACACCACCGTCGAGGAGGTCACCGCCGACGCCACCTTGGCGCGGTGGCTGGCCGTCCCGGTCGGCACCCCTTTGCTGCAGCGCGCCCGCGTGCAGGGCACGGTGGGGGAGCCGCCGGTGCAGACCGCCACCACCTGGGTGATCATGGACGTGGTGGAGCGGCTCCCGGTGCTGCGCCGGGTGGACACCGGACCGGGCGGGCTGTACTCCCGGCTGGAGGAACTCGGCTACCGGCTGCTGTTCGAGGAGACCGTCACCTGCCGGCTGCCGCGTCCCGACGAGTGCGAGGTGCTGCAGATCTCCGCCGATCAGCCGGTGCTGACGCTGTGGCGGCGCGGCTACGACGCCGACGGCCGCATCGTGGAGGTCACCCACCGGGTGGTGGTGGGCGACCGGCACGAACTCGTCTACCGCTATGGATCGGGAGGGTGACATGGCTCGGGACGGCGGGCAGGTCATCAGGCGGCTGGATTCCCGGGTCGTGTACCGAAATCCGTGGATGACGGTGCGCGAGGACCGTATCGAACGCCCCGACGGTTCGTCCGGAATATACGGTGTAGTAGAAAAGCCCGATTTCGCGCTGGTGATCCCGGCGGAAAAGGGCGGATTCCACATGGTGGAGGAATACCGTTACCCGATCGGGCGGCGCACCTGGAACTTCCCCCAGGGCAGCCTTCCCGGCGGCGTGGACTGCGACCCGGAGCTGCTGGCCCGCACCGAGCTGGCCGAGGAGACCGGGCTGCGCGCCGGGCGGCTGGAACACCTGGGCTTTTTGCACTGCTCGCACGGCACCAGCGGCCAGGGCTTCAACGTCTTCTTGGCCACCGACCTGGTGCCCGGCCCGCACGCCCGCGAGCACGAGGAACAGGACATGCGGCAGCGGTGGTTCTCCCGCGAGGAGTTCTGGGAGCTGGTGGACGCCGGCCGCATCACCGACGACTCCACCGTCGCCGCCTACGCCCTGCTGCTCAGGCACGAGGGCGCGTTCGGCTAGCCCGCCCCCCGGCCCCGGTCAGGGCAGCGGAGTGTTCAGCGCCAGCAGCCCCGCCCCGGCCCCGCTCAGCACGATCTCCGTCGGCGCGCAGTTGCGCAGCTGGGGGAAGGCGGTGCGGTAGCGGGCCAGCGGGACGCCCAGCAGCGTGCACAGCACCAGCCGCAGCAGCGTGTTGTGCGCCACCACCAGCACCCGGCCGCCGGGATGGCGCTCGGCGATGCGGTGCAGCGCGGCCACGCCCCGCCGGGCGGCCCGCCGCGGGTCCTCCGCGCCCGGGAACGCCCCGGCCACCGGGTCGGCGCGGAAGGCGGCGACCTGCTCGGGCGGCAGCTCCGCCAGGGTGCGGCCCTCGGCGGCGCCGAAGCAGACCTCGCTGAGATCGGCCTCCACGCTGACCGGCAGGCCCAACGCCCGCGCGGCGGGCTCGGCGGTGGCCCGCGCCCGGCGCAGCGGCGAGGCCCACACCGCCTCCAGACCGGCCCCGCCCGCCCAGGCCGCCAGCCGCCGGGCCTGGTCGCGGCCCCGCTGGGTCAGCTCCACGTCGCTGGTCCCCGCATAGCGGTTCTCGGCGTGCCAGACCGTCTCACCGTGCCGGACCAGGAACAAGGTCGTGCTCACTGCTCGTCTTCCCCGTAGCCTTCCCCGTCGTGCCCCGCCCGTGGCTGCGCGCCGCCGTCCGGTCGCTCGTGCTCGCGGCGACCGGGGACCACCGGGCCGAGCGTGGGCGGGGAGCCTGCCGAGGCGGCGCGTGACCTGCACCAGTATGTGCCGTCGTCGAGCGTTGCGAGGGAAGATCGGCGGATCTGCGGCCGGTGCCCGGCGTGCGCGCGGCACCGGGCCTCACGCCGGCCGGCCGGGGGCGGGGGAGGGACGCGGGAACAGCGTCAGGAAGCGTTCGACCAGTCCGCGGTCCCCGGCGAGCCGCACCCGGCCCGCCGTGAGCGCGGCGCCGAGCGGGCGGCCCAGGAACGTCAGGGACCTGAGGGTGGCCGCATCGGTCTCCAGGACGGCGGCGGGGGCGGCGGGGGCGCCGCGGCTGATGGCGATGCGCCCTTGGCCGATCTCGACCCCGAACTCCTCCCCGCCCAGCCGCAGGGCGAGCACGGCGTTCAGGTCGCCGGCGGCGCGGGCGTCGAACACCGTCCGCAGGGCGATGAGCAGCGCGTCGGTGCTCAGCTCGCCGTCGGTGGTCAGCGGGGCGCGGCCGCCCCAGCGGGCCAGGGCCAGCAGCACCGGCTCCAGGTCGCGGCCCCAGTCGGTCAGCTCATAGACCCAGGCGCCGGCGGGCGGGCCGAGCCGGCGCCGCCGCACCACGCCCTTGTCGGTCAGCTCGCGCAGCCGGTGCGACAAGACGTTCTGGCTGGCGCCGGGCAGCCCCCGGTGCAGGTCGGAAAAACGCTTGGGGCCCAGCAGCAGCTCGCGCACCACCAGCAGCGCCCAGCGTTCCCCGACCACATCGAGGGCGCGGGCGATCCCGCACGGGTCGCCGTAGCTGCGGTTCACCGGCATGCCGCCTCACTTTGCTTGTTTTTCAGGAGTAGTCACTCCTAGTTTAGGAGTATGACTGTGAAGGCGATGCCGCCGCAGGGCAAGGCGCGGCCGCCGGAGACGGCGCGGATCACGGTCCGTCCCTCCGGGGCGGGAATCCGGGCCTCCAGGACTGCCCGCCGGAGGCGGCCGGCCGGGCGGGAGGGCTGATCCGTGGCCTGCTACGTGCTGATCCCCGGTGCGGGGGGCCGATCCTGGTACTGGCACCGCGTCGTTCCCATGCTGCGGGCGCTGGGGCATGACGTGGTCGCCCCCGACCTGCCCGCCCGGGACGACTCCGCCGGGCTCGCCGAGTACACCGACGTCGTGGTGGAGGCCGTCGGCGACCGGCGGGACCTGATCGTGGTGGCCCACTCGATGGGCGGGTTCATCGCCCCCCTGGTCTGCACGCGGGTGCCCGTCGAGCTGATGGTGCTGGTGGCCGCCATGGTCCCCAGGGCGGGGGAGTCCGGCGGCCAGTGGTGGGCCCGCACCGGGCAGGAGCGCGCCATGCGGGAACTGGCCGAACGCCAAGGCCGCGTCCTCGGTGAGGAACTCGATCCGATGGATGTGTTCTTCCACGACGTGCCGCCGCAGGTGGCGGCCGAGGCGATGAAGGACGGTCTTGAGCAGTCCGCGACGCCGTTCCGGGAGCCCTGGCCCCTGGCGGCCTGGCCCCAGGTGCCCACCCGGTTCCTGCTGTGCCGCGACGACCGGCTTTTCCCGGCCGGCTTCCAGCGCAGGGTCGTCCGGGAGCGGCTGGGGATCGTCCCCGATGAGATGCCCGGCGGGCACATGCCCGCGCTGGCCCGTCCCGAGGAACTGGTGCGGCGGCTGGAGGCCTACCGCGCCGCATTGCCCGCCCGGCCCGGGCCCGCCTGACGGCCCGGGCGGAAAAACAGTTGCCCTCAACTTTGTTTGAGGTTTTACCGTCCAGGGCATGAGCGACGACATGCCCTCCCGGGCGGGGCGGCGGGAGTGGGCCGGTCTGGCCGTGCTGGTCCTGCCCACCCTGCTGATCAGCATCGACGTCAGCGTGCTGCATCTGGCCCAACCCGGGCTCAGCGCCGACCTGCGCCCCAGCAGTACGCAACTGCTGTGGATCAACGACGTCTACGGCTTCCTGATCGCCGGCTTCCTGATCACCATGGGGGCGCTGGGCGACCGGATCGGCCGCCGCCGGCTGCTGCTGATCGGCGGTGCCGCCTTCGGGCCGGCCTCGGCGCTGGCCGCCTACGCCCCCAACGCCGAACTGCTGATCGTGGCCCGGGCGGCGCTGGGCGTGGCCGGCGCCACGCTGATGCCCTCCACGCTGTCGCTGATCCGCAACATGTTCCGCGACCCGGCCCAGCGCACCCGCGCCATCAGCCTGTGGATGACGGGCTTCAGCGGCGGCATGGTGATCGGCCCGGTGGTCGGCGGGGTGCTGCTGGAGTACTTCTGGTGGGGCTCGGTCTTCCTGCTCGGCGTGCCGGTGATGGCGCTGCTGACACTGCTGGGGCCGCTGCTGCTGCCGGAGTCGCGCGACCCCGCCCCCGGACGCGTCGACCCGCCCAGCGTGCTGCTGTCGCTGACCGGAGTCATCGCGCTGGTCTACGGGCTCAAGGAGATCGCGGCCTACGGCCTCAGCCCGGCGCCGGCGGCGATCATGGCGGTGGGAGCGGTGCTGACGTGGGCGTTCGTGCGCCGGCAGCGCCGCCTCGAGGACCCGATGCTGGACCTTGGGCTGCTGGGCCGGCGCCGCTTCGGCGGCTCGCTGGGCCTGCTGACGCTGGTCATGCTGATCGGGCCCGGCCTTTCCCTGCTGACCGCCCAGTACCTGCAGCTGGTGCTGGGACTGAGCCCGCTGCAGGCGGGGCTGTGGACGCTGCCGCCGTCGATCGCGGTCATCGCCGGCTTCATGGCGGCGCCCCTGCTGGCCCGCCGCATCCGCCCCGGCCTGCTGATCGCGGCCGGGCTGGCGGTGAGCGCGCTGGGGCTGGCCCTGCTGACCGGCACCGGCACCCAGCGCGGCCTGATGCTGCTGGTGACCGGGATGACCCTGTTCGACCTGGGCTTTTCCCCGCTGGCGGTGCTGGGCACCGACATGATCGTCACCGCGGCGCCGCCGGAGCGGGCGGGCGCGGCCTCGGCGCTGTCGGAGACCTCCCAGGAATTCGGCGGCGCGCTCGGGCTGGCGGTCTTCGGCGGCATCGCCACCGTCGTCTACCGGCTGCGCATCGACCCGCCCGGCGGCGTCCCCGATCAGGCCGCCGACCAGGCCGCCGAGACACTGGGCGGCGCCACCGCGGTCGCCGGCGGCCTGGACGGCGATCTGGCGGCGGCCCTGCTGGAGGGCGCCCGCGCCGCCTTCACCGACGGCCTGCACGCCGCCGCCGCGGCGGCCGCGGTGCTGACCGCCGGCGCCGCCGCGCTGGCCGTGATCCTGCTGCGCCACGTGCCCCCGACCTCCGCTGTGCCGTCCCCGGACGAACCCGCGCAGGAGGCGCCGGCTCCCACGGCCGGGCTCACCGGCTAGAGCACGCGACGCGACCCATGGCCGGGAGCGGGGCGCCGTCCCCGCTCCCGGCCGGCCGTGGAACGTCCCGGCTCGAAAGCCACCGGGTCCTCCCCATGCACCCTCTCTGCTGCCGTTCGGGCAGAATGCCGGGCGGTGAACCTTTCCGTCACGCCGTCTTCGCAGTTCACAGGCGGACGTCACGGCGCCGGGGCGCCGCTGCGGCTCCCGTCCCCCAGGCGCAGGGCCGCGGGCGGAAAGGCTCGGACGCAACGAGTCGGGAGGAAACCGTGGAGCTGTTCGACCTGTCCGGCAAGGTCGCCGTCGTCACCGGCGGGACCCGGGGCATCGGGCTGATGATGGCGCGCGGCCTGCTGCAGGCCGGGGCGCGCGTGCACATCAGCTCCCGCAAAGCCGACGCCTGCGCCCGGGCCGCTGAGGAGCTGTCGCAATACGGCCAGGTCAACGCCATCCCCGCCGACCTGTCCACCGAAGAGGAGTGCCTGCGGCTGGCCCGGGAGGTCGGCGAGGCCGAGCAGGCCGTGCACATCCTGATCAACAACGCCGGCGCCACCTGGGGCGCGCCGCTGGAGGAGTTCCCGGCCTTCGCCTGGGACAAGGTGCTCAACCTCAACCTCAAGGCGCCGTTCTTCCTCACCCGCGCCTTCCTGCCCATGCTGGAGGCCGCCGCCACCGCCGACGACCCGGCCCGCGTCATCAACGTCGGCAGCATCGACGGGCTGCACGTCCCCCTGCTGCCCACCTACTCCTACTCGGCCAGCAAGGCCGGGCTGCACCACATGACCCGGGTGCTGGCCCGCGAACTGGGGCCCCGCGGCATCACCGTCAACGCCGTGGCGCCCGGCCCGTTCGAGTCCAAGATGATGGCCGCCACGCTGGAGGCCTTCGGCAAGGAGATCGCCGCGGCGGCCCCGCTGCGGCGCATCGGGCGCCCCGACGACATGGCCGGGGTGGCGATCTACCTGTCCAGCCGGGCCGGCGCCTACGTCACCGGCGCGGTCATCCCCGTGGACGGCGGGCTCGGCACCACGGTCTGACCCGCCCGTTGATCGCCGGGGAGCGATCGAAATGTCGCTCGGGTGCGTTGATTGAGACCGGCGGGCGAAACTTCCCACCCGCGATCGTCCGATAGCGTCGACGATATGCGACTCGGCGTATTGGACGTGGGCTCGAACACGGTGCATCTGCTCGTGGTGGACGCGCACCGGGGCGCCCGGCCGTTGCCGGCCTACTCCCACAAGGAGGAGATGCAGCTGGCCGCCTACATCAGCGGCGGCCGGGTCACCGAGGAGGGCGAGCGGCGGCTGCTGGCCTTCGTCCGGGACGCCCTGCGGATCGCCGAGGACAAGGGCGTGCAGGAGCTGCTGGCCTTCGCCACCTCCGCGGTGCGCGAGGCCGACAACGGCGAAGAGGTGCTGGCCCGCATCAACGCCGAGACCGGCGTGGGAGTGCGGGTGCTGTCCGGCGAGGAGGAGGCCCGCCTGACCTTCCTGGCGGTCCGCCGCTGGTACGGCTGGTCGTCGGGGCGGCTGCTGGTGGTCGACATCGGCGGCGGCTCGCTGGAGATCGCCTCCGGCATCGACGAGGCCCCCGACGTGGCGATCTCGCTGCCGCTGGGGGCCGGCCGGCTGACCCGCGACATGCTCGGCGGCGACCCGCCGCGCCCGGGCCGGCTGCGCGAGCTGCGCCGCTACGTACGGGCCGAGATCGCCAGCCGGGTCGGCGAGGTGGCCCGCTATGGGCCGCCCGACCACGCGGTGGCCACCTCCAAGACCTTCCGGCAGCTGGCCCGCATCGCCGGGGCCGCCCCCTCGGCCGAAGGCCCCCTGGTCAAGCGGGTGCTGCGGCATGAGGACCTGATCCAGTGGAGCGAGAAGCTGGCGCGGATGACCTCCCGGGAACGCGCCGCGCTGCCCGGCGTCTCCGCGAACCGCGCCCCGCAGCTGCCCGCCGGGGCGGTGGTGGCGGACGCGGCCATGGACCTGTTCGGGCTGCCCGAACTGGAGATCTGCCCGTGGGCGCTGCGGGAGGGCGTGATCTTGCGCCGTCTGGACGCCATCACCGGCGACTCCGCTTGAAGATCCCGGCGAACCAAGGACGCGGCGGGCACATCTACCGATCAGACGACATTTCCGCTGTCATGTCAGATGAGGCTTGAAGCGATCTGAGCAGACGGCCGCGGCCGCCGGGCCCGCCCGTGCCGCGGGCCGGGCGATGGACGCGCGGGCTCTTGCGGGCCCGCAAGAGAGTGGAGCGACCTTGGACAGCCGGCACGGCAGAGCACGGGCGGCGGGTTCTCTGGGCCCCGGCGATCCGCGGCGGATCGGGGAGTACCCGCTGGAGGCCAAGCTCGGCGAGGGCGGCATGGGCGCGGTCTACCTGGGCCGCGGCCGGGACGGGCGGCCGGTGGCGGTGAAGGTGGTGCGTGCCGAGCTGGCCGGCGACCCGGCGTTCGCGGCCCGCTTCCGCGACGAGGTGGCCAACGCGCAGAAGGTCGCCTCCTTCTGCACCGCCCAGGTGCTCGACCACGGCGCGGAGGGCGGGCGTCCCTACCTGGTCACCGAGTACATCGAAGGCCCCTCCCTGCAGGAGCACGTGGCCGAGCACGGCGCGCTGTCGCCCGGCCTGCTCAACGGCGTCGCGGTGGGCGTGGCCGCCGCGCTGGTGGCCATCCACTCCGCCGGGCTGGTGCACCGCGACCTCAAGCCCGGCAACGTGCTGCTGTCCATCTCCGGCCCCCGGGTGATCGACTTCGGCATCGCCCGGGCGCTGGATGCGGCCACCGGCCACACCCGGACCGGGCAGGTGGTCGGCAGCCCCGGCTGGATCGCCCCCGAGCAGATCCTCAACAAGCCCGTCACGGCGGCGGCCGACGTGTTCGCCTGGGGCTGCCTGGTGGCCTTCGCCGGCAGCGCCTATCACCCGTTCGGGGTGGGCGACTTCCAGCTCATGGCGGCCCGGGTGGTGCACGCCGAACCCGAGATCGGCCCGCTGCCCGAGCCGCTGGCGACCCTGGTGCGCCGGGCGCTGCAGAAAGACCCCGCGCTGCGCCCCACCGCGCGGGAGCTGCTGCTGTCCCTGACCGGAGGCGGCGGCGAGGCCGCCGCGACCACCGCGCTGAACCGGACGTGGACCGGGGGCCTGGCCGCGCCGGACGCACCCGCCGCGACCGTGGGCCCGCCGGCTCCTGGAAGCGGCCCCGCCCGTCCTGCCGAGCCGCCCGCACCGGTGGGCGCCCTCGCGCCCGCTGCGGGAACACAGCCGGCCCCTTCCGCCCCGGGGGAGCCGACGGCGGCCGTCCCCGAACCGCCGGCCGGGCCCGGCGGGAAGGGACGGCGCCGGCTGCGCAAGGGACTGCTGGCGGCCGTCGCCGGTGTCGTGGCCGTCGCCGCGGGCGCGGCCGTCGCGCTGCAGTCCTTGGGCGATGACCGGGGCCGGGGCGCCGCCGCCTCCGGCCCGCCGGCGGATGTGATGCTGGTCCGCATCGACCGGGCGGGCGGCTGGCCCCGGGAGTGCCACGCCGCCGTGGGGCTGCTGACCCCCGGCGCGCGGGCCGCCCGGCCGCTGCTGGAGGGAGAGGGCTGTGACGTCCTGCCGCAGTGGTCGCCGCGGCGGGACCGGATCGCCTTCACCCGCTGGAGCGGCGGCGCGACCTCGGAGGTGTGGGTGGTGAACCCCGACGGCGGCGGGGCCGAACGCAAAGCGGACGGCATCAACGGCCGCAGCCGGGTCGCCTGGTCGCCCGACGGCGCCTCCCTGGCGGCCATGACCAGGACCGGCGGGCGGGCGCAGCTGAGCGTGATCGACTTGAGCGACGGGAGCGTCGAGCAGCTCACCGACGACCGCAGCGTCAAAGACGACCCCACCTGGTCCCGGGACGGCAAGCTCGCCTTCTGGAGCAGACGGGACGGCTCCCAGCAGCTGTACTGGCTGGATCCGGCCGACCCGCAGCGCCGCTGGCGGCAGGTCACCACCCGCCGGGTCGCCCCCCACGGCGCCAACGACCCCATCTGGTCCCCCGACGGCCGGTGGCTGGCCTTCACCGTGATGAACGAAGCGGGCCACGGCCACGACATCGCGGTGATCCGCGCCGACGGCACCGGTTACCGCAGGCTCACCACCGGCCCCGCCCACGACATGGACCCCAGCTGGTCACCGGACGGCAAATGGCTGGCCTTCGTGCGCGGCCCGGTGGCCACCCCCCAGATCTGGGCCATGCCCGTGGACGCCGGCCAGGCACGGGCCCGTCCGGTCGGCCCGCTCGCCGTCGGCCACCCGGACTGGTCGTGACCTTGCGGGCTCAGCGCGGGGTGAGCTCCACCCAGATCTGGTCGGCCTGGCCGAGCAGGCGGCCGTCTTCGCCGTACAGCGCGGTGGCGGTGAAGAACTTGCGGCCCTCGCGGCGCAGCAGACGGCCCATGGCCACGCAGCGTTCACCGGCGGCGGGCAGGCCGGTGACCCGGGCGGTCATCGTGCCCAGCAGGGCGGGCCGCGCCATCAGGTCGGTGGTCCAGCCGCCGGGGCAGTCCAGCGCCGCCCACACCAGTTCGGGGCCGAACGGCAGCGACTCGTCGGGGATCCATGCCGCGGCCACCGTGTCCTCGGCGACCGGCCCGGGGGCCAGGCGCAGCCCGTCCGGCCTGCGGGGGCCGCAGGCGAAGCACATCCCGTAGGGGGTGTCGTTGCCCGCCCCGCGGTATCCGTCCGCGGCCGCCAGCGCTTTTTCATACGGCACCGCCGGGATCGGCGGGGTCTCGATGCGGCCGGGCCGCGCCTCGGCCACCGGCTGCTCGCCGTGATACAGCCGCAGCCATTCGCCGTCGCCGCGGACGCGCAGCGGCGTCTCCAGCGGCGGAGGGCTGCGCAGGATCACCGTGACGCCCTCGCCCACCGCCTGCGGTCCCCACCCGGCGGCCAGCCGGCCCGCCACATAACCGCCGTGGCCGGAGTCCGGCGGCCCGTTGAACCGGCGCGGGATGATCAGCTCCTCCATCGCCCTCAGCCTAGCCGCCCCATTTACCCAGGCAGGAAGCGGGGATGGCGGTGGAAGGCGGATCAGTCGCGTCCGCGGGGAAGCACGGCGACCGGGCAGGGGGAGGCGCGCAGCACCTTCAGGGCCATCTCGCCCAGGAAGACGCGGTGCACCGCGGAGTCCTCGCTGCTCGCGCAGATCAGCAGCTCGCCCTCCGCCCAGTCGGTGCGGGCCATCGCAGCGGCCACATCGTCGGCCTCGGCCAGCTCGGTCTGCACCGCGGCCGGCTCCAGGCCCCCCGCCTCGGCCGCCAGCGGGACGGCCAGGGCCAGGTCGTCGCGCAGCTGCCCGGGGTCGGCATCCCCCAGCGACAAGGTGAGCAGCCGCAGCGGGATCTGCAGCCGTGCGGCGGCCACGGCGGCCCGCTGGACCGCCTCATCGCACTGCGGGCGGCGCACGTAGGCGACGGTGAGCCGCTGCGGGCGCTCGGCCGGGGAGTAGCCGGCCGGGACGAGCAGCACCGCCTCGGAGGATGCGTGCAGCAGATGGTCGGCGGCGCTGCCGATGCCGATGTGACCGTGGGCGCCGCCGGCGGCCGAGCCGATGACGATCAGGTCGGCGCCGGCCTTGCCGGCCAGCACCGACAGGCCGCGTCCCACGCCCCGGCTCTCCTGCACCGCATAGTCGGCCGGTTCCTCTCCCAGCAGGGCGGCGGCCTGTTCCAGCGTCGCGCCGGCCTCGGCGGCCGCCCCCGCCCGGCCGGGCGGGTACACCACGGCGACGGTCAGCCGCCCGCCGGTCAGCGCCGCGATGGCCCGGGCGTACTCCAGCGCCTCGCGTCCCCCGGGGTCGGGGGAGTAGCCGACCAGGACATGCGCTCCGATCACGCAGGGAGCATGCCCGGACTGGACGCGCTCACGCACCCGTCCCCGCGAGCGGCCCGTCCCGCCCGGCGGCCGGCGGAACCCGGATGTCCGGTGAACCTTTGCAACACGCCCTTTTCGCAGCTCGGGACGGGGCGTCGCCGCCGGGGAGGAGGCCGTGACCTGCGGTGGCACGGCACCGTGCGCCATCGGGGCTCCCGTCTCAGCCGCCGGAGAGCACGTGTTGAAAAAAGTTCAGCGGCATACGGCGCTTTTTCAGAGCCGTGACGTCCCGGTCAAGACGTAATGCCAGAGGAGTGAAGCGGTAATATTACTCAGATGAGCATAAATGGCTGAACTTGCTCGCTTGTGCGTGGCCGGCTGTTTACCATGTGCTGCAGGCGTGGTCGCCCTCCGCCGCACCGCCGTCAGCCGAAGGGCTCATCGATGGTCATGGCCAACTCCCCGCAGGTACCGGTCGAGACCGTCAACTTCCACCTCTGGCAGCCGTGCAACATGAGCTGCCTGTTTTGTTTCGCGACCTTCCGCGATGTGCGGCGGACGGTGCTGCCGCAGGGGCACCTGGACCGCCGGGACGCCGAGCGGGTGGTGCGGCTGCTGGCCGAGGCGGGATTTTCGAAGATCACCTTCGCCGGGGGAGAGCCGCTGCTGTGCCCCTGGCTGCCCGACCTGGTCGAGCTGGCCTGCGATCTGGGGGTGACCACGGCGCTGGTCACCAACGGCAGCCTGCTGGATGAGGCGATGCTGGACCGGCTGGCCGGGACGCTGGAGTGGATCACCGTCAGCATCGACAGCCTGCGCCCCCGGACACTGCGGTCGCTGGGGCGCGCCACGGCGGGCCGGGTGATGGACGAGGCCGGCTATCTGGCGCTGTGCCGCCGGATCCGGCAGCGGGGATTCCGGCTGAAGGTGAACACGGTGGTGACCTCCCGCAATTGGCGGGAGGATCTGAGCGGCTTCATCGTCGCCGCGGGCCCGGAACGCTGGAAGGTCTTCCAAGTGCTTCCGGTGGAGGGCCAGAACTCGCGTAAGGTGGACCCGCTGCTGATAACCCCCGAACAGTTCGAATCCTTCATTTCCCGCCATCTCCATGTGGAGCTGGCGGGAATTGCGCTGATCCCCGAGGACAACGACGCCATGACCGGCAGTTACGCGATGGTCGACCCGGCCGGGCGGTTCTTTGACGCGGTGGAGCCGGGCGGGTACCGCTACAGCGAGCCGATCCTGCGGGTCGGCGTGCACCGCGCCCTCTCCCAGGTCACCGTGAGCCGGGCCAAGTTCCTGGCCCGCGGCGGCCTGTACGAGGCGAACCTCCGCCGGCGGCCCTCACCGGGGCGGCGGTACGCGGCGGCCGCCTCCCGGGCGGTGCGATGATCGACCTTCGCAAGCCCCAGGGGCGCCCGCAGCAGCGTCCGGACGTCGATACGGCCCGCGTCGACCTGCTGCTGCTGGACGCCTCCGGGGAGCACCTGGCGGTCCACGACGAGCAGGGCCGGCTGACCTGCCCGAGCCTGATCCTCGACCGGCCGGGCGGCCCCCACCACCGCGGCGAACTCGGCGCGCTGGTCCGTGAGCTGGCCCGGCGGCAGCTGGACCTGGACATCACCTACATCGGGCTGCTGGCCGCCGACGAGAGCGGCACCGCGGTGCGCCTGGTCGTCACCGCCGTGCTGCGGACGGTGCCGGACGGCTCCCGCCTGCGCCTGCTGCCGGTCGGTGAGGCCCGCGCCCGCCGCCGCGACCTGCAGCACGGCGAGCACCTGGAGACCGCCCGGCACTGGCATGAGGCCGTCCGCTGCGCCCCCGACCTGGGCCGCCGGATCGAGCGCTCGATGCGCACCGCGGTGGCCTTCCTGGCCCGGCACCGCGCCGAGGAGGCCGGCCACTGGGGCTGGGAGCAGTATCTGGGCACCGACACCCTGGGCACCCTGTCCACCGCCAACGGCATCCTGACCTGCCTGCACGCCCGCGCCGGCGGCGAACTGGCGGAACGGGCGCTGCAGACCCTGCGCGCCCTGCAGAACGACGACGGCGGCTGGCAGATCCGGCGGGCGCTGATCGGCTCCGACAGCGACACCTCCATCACCGAGAGCACCTGCGCCTGCCTGTGGGCCTTCCACGAGGCCGGCCACCGGCCGGAAAGCGAGGAGGCGGTCCGGCGCGGGCTGGCCTGGCTGCGGGAGCGGCAGCGCCCCGACGGCGGCTGGGCCTCGGCCGACGTGCCCGGCCAGCAGTCGCTGGTCTTCGCCACCGCCTCGGCGGTGCGCATCCTCGCCCTGTACGGGGAGCGGGACGCCGTCGCCCGCGGCGTGCAGTGGCTGCGCGACGCCCAGTGCCCGGACGGCGGCTGGGGCGCCACCGCGCCCGCCGCCGATGAGACCGTCTCCTCCTCGCCCGCCTATGCCGCCGCCGCGCTGCTGGCGCTGCGCCAGGCGGGCGTGCCGGTCACCGACCATGTGATCACCACCGGCTGTGAGTACCTGCTGGGCGCCTTCAGCCCCGACCGGCCCGAACCGTGGGAGTCCACCTCCTTCACCTCGCTGGTGGACTCCCGGCGCTTCGCCCGCATGGACTTCCGGCATTTCGCCACCCCCTGGGTGCTGGCCGCCCTCTGCGAGTGCGGCTATGACCTCAGCCACCCGGTGGTGCTGACCGGCACGCTGCAGCTGCTGCGGCTGGAACGGCCCGGCGGCGGCTGGCGCTCCACGCTGACCGCCCCCGACATCACCCCCATCTGGGCGGTGCACGGCGCGGTCTACGCGCTGCGGACCGTCCTGGACTCCGGCGCCCGGAACCTGGCCCCCCTGGTCCTGTCCGCCCACCGCGACGCCGAACTGCGCACGCTGTCCTGGCTGTCGGGCGGGATGATCGGCCGCCGCGCGGCGGCCGAACGCCCCGGGCACGTGTGGCGCCGCAGGCTGACGACGGTGTGGCTGGCGCTGCTGACCGTCACCGTGGCGCTGCTGGTGCTGGGCCAGCTGGGGGTGCTGCGGGGTCTGCAGTCCGAATCCGGCCGTGACAAGGTGCTGGCCGGGGCGACCACACTTGTGGTCACAGTGGTGGGAGCACTGGCGCCGAGCATCATCGCCGAGGAATATCGAATAAGGCGGAGCCGGGCGCGGGCCGGCCGGGACAGGGAGGGCCTGGAATGAATCTGACCAAGGAGTTCCTCACCACCTGGACTGCCCAGCTCGCGGCGGCCGAGGAGGCCGCGCGGGCGGCGGGCGAGGCGATCCGCGGCCAGTTCGGGCAGCGCCTCATCAACGAGTACAAAGGCCCTCACGACGTCCAGCTGACCGCCGACGTCATCGCCCAGAAGGTGATCGTGGAGTCGCTGCGGGAGGCCTTCCCCCACTATGGGATCGTCGCCGAGGAGGGCGGGCACGGCACCTGGGAGGCCGAGGAGTTCCTGTGGGCGGTCGACCCGCTGGACGGCACCAACAACTTCGGCTACGGCATCGCCCACTGCGCGGTGGCCATCACCCTCTTCCACGGCGACGTCCCGGTGCTGGCCGTGATCGCCGACCCGGTCACCGACCGGTTCTTTTCCGCCACCGGCGACGGCCGCACCAGCCCGCCGGCGTCCCCCTGCTATGAGGTGCCGCTGCGCCGCGCGACGGTGTCCCTGGTCACCGGGTACGCCGAAGAAGGGCGCCGCTGGGGCCAGGGCTTCACCGGCTGGATGAGCCCGCGTTGCAAACGGCTGGTGAACCTGTGGGCGCCGGCGATGGACCTGGCCCTGGTCGCCTCCGGGGCGCTGGATGCGATGGTCTGCCGGGACGCCGCCCTGCTGGATGTGTGCGGCGGCATGTTCCTGGTGGAGTCCTTCGGCGGCCATGTGGTGGACTTCGACGGTGAGCCGCTGGGCGTGCGGCGTTCCATGCACCGGCATCCGGTGTCCTTCATCGCCGCCCGCGACCCCCATCTGGCGGCGGACCTGGTCGCCGCCGTCCGCGCCTACGACGCCGCCTCCTGAAGCAGGGGCCTCGTCCCTTCCGCGTCCCTTCCGCGCATTTCGGTGGCCTGCGGCCGGTTGACCGCCTCCCGCCCGGGTAGGGAAGTGCCGCAGCGGAGCGAGGAAGGGAGAGGCAGATGCCCGGCCGTGAGGAACTTCCCGCGACGGTACGGCGCTCCCCGCAAAAGGCCCAGCGGACTTGGGTCAAGGCCCACGACGCGGCCGTCGAGGAGTACGGCGAGGGCAGACGCGCCCACCAGACGGCCTTCAGCGCCCTCAAACGCGCCTTCGAGAAAGTCGGCGACCGGTGGCTGCCCAAGGGCGGCAAGAAGGGCGCCGGCAAGGTCAAAGGCCCCTCCGATGAGCAGGCCGCCACTCCTCGTTCGCACCGGGCGCCCACCGCCGAGGGAGTGGACGCCAACGCCAGCAAACAGCACCTGTACGAGGTGGCCAAGAGCCTGGGCATCCACGGGCGTTCCAGGATGTCCAAGGACGAGCTCATCCAGGCGATCAAGAAGGAGAACCGGCGGCGCACCAGCCGGGCGCGCAAGACCTCCGACGCATAGGCCGCACGTCCCGCCCGCTCGGTGAGAGGCCGGCTCGCCGAGCCGTTTCGGCATGCGACATCGGGCGCCGGTGACCGGGAGGACCTCGAGGGTTCCCGGCTCCGGCGCGCCCGTCGCAACCTGCGAAAACCGCGTGCCGAAAAGGCTCACCCCCGGCCGCTTGCCGCATCGGCCCGCGGGCAAGCGCGCCGGTGATCGTCCCTGCTGATGACGCAGATCCGCATCGGCCTTCCCTGCGGGTCGGTGCTCTCCCGGAACGGGGACATGCCGATCTTGGCGGTGACCCGGGCGGAGCCGAGATTGGCGGCCTGGTAGCGGGCCACCACGCTCTCGGCGCCGAGCCGGCAGAACGCCTCGCACAGCATCGCCGCGGCGGCCTCGGTGGCGATGCCCCGCCCCCAGACCCGCGGGTCCACCCACCAGCCGATCTCCAGCGCCGGCTCGGCGACCCCCTCCACCGGGGTGCCGAGCCGGATCAGCGACACCAGCCCCAGGAACGCCCGGTCCTGCCGGGACAGCACGGCCCGCCAGCCGAAGCCGTGCTCGGCCCAGTGCCGCAGCGCCCGCACATGCCGCCGCGCCGCGTACCCGGCCGTCCACACGCCGGTGCCGATATGGCGCATCACCCGTTCGTCGGCCGACAGCCGCACCAGTTCCGCGGCGTGGCGCTCGCGCCACGGCTCCAGAACCAGCCGGTCGGTGATCAGCTCCCGCACCCGGCCGAGGCTAGCGCCTGCGGGGACGTTCCGGCCGGAATCCGGGTTGACCTCAAGTGCGCTTGAGGTCGCACCCTGGTCGGGCGAGATCCGCTCACGGAAGGGACGGCCGATGCGTGCGGTGTGGCTGAAGGAGTTCGGCGGCCCCCAGGCGCTGGTCGCCGGGCAGGCGCCGGAACCGGTGCCCGGCCCCGGTCAGGCGCTGGTGGACGTGGCCTTCGCCGGCGTCACGTTCGTGGAGACGCAGATCCGGGCCGGCGCCGAGGGCCCGTTCCGCCTCGAACCGCCGGTGATCTTGGGCAACGGGGTGGGCGGTGTGATCACCGCCGTGGGGCCGGGCGCCGACCCCGCCCTGGTCGGCAGGAAGGTCGTCACCAGCACCGGAGGCTCGGGCGGCTACGCCGAGCGGGTCGCCGTGGACGCCGCCGGGGTCTTCCCGGTGCCGCCGGGACTGGAGCTGGACGCCGCCACGGCGCTGCTGGCCGACGGCCGCACCGCGGTCATGCTGATGCGGGCGGTCGCGCCGCGTCCCGGGGAGCGGGTGCTGGTGGAGGCCGCCGCCGGCGGGGTGGGCACGCTGCTGGTCCAGCTGGCGCGGGCCGCCGGCGCCCGCGTGGTGGCGGCGGCCGGCGGTGGGCGCAAAGGCGCGCTGGCCCGCGAGCTGGGCGCCGAGGTGGCGGTCGACTACCGCGACCCGTCCTGGACGCAGCAGGTCCGCGCCGCCGTCGGCGGGGTGGACGTGGTCTTCGACGGGGTCGGCGGCGCCGTCGGGCGGGCCGCCTTCGACCTGCTCGCCGCCACCGGCGGGCAGGGAGCCCGGATGCTCCGCTACGGGCGGGCCGGCGGCGAGTGGACCGCCGTCCCCGAGCAGACCGCCCGCGAACGCGGCATCGCCCTGCTGTCGCTGAACCCCACCCCCGAGGAGATACGCCTGTCCACCGAGCACGCCCTCGCCGAGGCCGCCGCCGGACGGCTGCGCCCGGTGATCGGCCAGCGTTTCCCGCTGGAGAGGGCGGCCGACGCCCACGCCGCCCTCGAGTCCCGCGCCACCGTCGGCAAAACCCTGCTGGAGATCTGAGCTCCCCCCGGGCCGGAGGGACGCGGCCGGCCTTCCCCGGCCGAGCGGGCCGCGCCACCGCACCTGCGGCCGGCGGGACACGCCGTGCGGCCTGCCGCCGGATGGACGGTCCTCGCCCGGCCGGGGCCTGCAGGCCGTCCACGCGGCGGGCGGGAGAGCCCCGGCGGGATCAGCCGGGCAGCAGCACCGCGGCCCCGTTGACCTTGTCGGCGGCCAGGTCGGCCAGCGCCCGGTCGGCGTCGGCCAGGTCATAGCCGACGGTGGCGACCCGGATCGGCAGCCGCCCGGCCAGGCGCAGGAACTCCTGGCCATCGGCCCGGGTGTTGGAGGTCACCGACCGCACCTGCCGCTCCTGGAACAAGTGCCGCTGGTAGTTCAGCGCCGGCACGTCCGTCAGATGGATCCCGGCGATGGCCAGCGTGCCGCCCCGGTCCAGCCGCTCCAGCGCGGCGGGCACCAGCTCCCCGGCCGGGGCGAACACGATGGCCGAATCCAGCGGCTCGGGAGAGGGATCGAAGGAGTCGCCCGCCCAGGCGGCGCCCAGCTCCAGCGCCAGCTTGCGGGCGGCCGGGGAACGGGTGAAGACGTAGACCTCGGCGCCCTGGGCCAGGGCGATCTGGGCGGTCAGGTGGGCCGACCCGCCGAACCCCCAGATCCCCAGCCGTCCGCCCGGCGGCAGCTCGGCCCGGCGCAGCGCCCGGTAGCCGATGATCCCGGCGCACAGCAGCGGCGCCACTTCCCGGTCGTCGCGCCCGGCGGGCAGGTCATAGACGTAGGCGTCGGGGGCGACGGCGTAGTCGGCGTACCCGCCGTGCGCATCCCAGCCGGTGTACCGCGAGTGCGGGCACAGGTTCTCCGCGCCGCGCCGGCAGTAGGCGCACCGGCCGCAGGTGTGCCGCAGCCAGGCCACGCCCACCCGGTCGCCGGGGGAGTGCAGGCAGCCCGGCCCGGCCGCCACCACCTCACCCACGATCTCGTGGCCGGGCGTGACGCCCGGCAGGCGGACCGGCAGATCTCCCTCGGCCACGTGCAGATCGGTGCGGCACACCCCGCAGGCCCGCACCCGCAGCAGCAGCTCGCCCGCTCCGGGCTCGGGCACGTCGGTCTCGATCAGACGCAGCGGCCCGGAGGCCATGGGGCCCGGAGCCGTCACACTCCACGCTCGCACGCCACCACCGTACGCCCGAACGCCGCCGAAAGCGCCCGGCGGTGGGCTCCTTCGGGGCCGGGATGGCCTTTCATTCCACACGATCTGGGGCTGGGAAAGCCCGGCTGTGCCGAAAACTTTCCCTTCCTTGACATCTGTCGGAATGTTCTCTCTAATTCGGTGCGGCGACCGCACGATGTCGTCATGGGATCGGGGCGTCCAGAAACGAGGCATCCGTGGGCGGAACCGGCTCTGGTGACATCTTCGGGCGCGCGGCCGCGCCGCCCCGGCGCCGCATCCCACGGCCGGGCCTGCGCACCGGTGTGGCGCTCCTCGCCGCCGCGCTGGCGGTGGCCATCGGCTGCCGCACGGTGCTGAACGCGGCCGGCTGCCGCGGCGAGGGCGCGGGCGGGCCGCTGACCGTCGCCGCTGCCCCCGACATCGCTCCCGCCCTCACCAGGGCGATCGACCGCTTCAACGAGGCCCAGGACACCTGCGTGCACGCCCTCGTGCGCCCCGTCGACCCGGCCGCGATAGCGGTGCTGTTGTCCGGCCAGGGCGCCTCCGGCTCCCTGCAGCGGCCGGATGTGTGGATCCCCGACTCCTCGCTGTGGACGTCCCTGGTGAACACCTCACCGGAGCGGATCGGCCCGCTGCAGGTCAGCCACGGCCCGCTGGCCTACAGCCCGGTCGTGCTGGGCCTGCCGCAGGGGCTGGTGGACGAGCTGAGAAACCGCGGCGTCACCGCCGACCCCTCCTGGAACCTGCTGCTCGGCGCCGTCCCCGGCGTCCCGGGCGGCGCCTCGGCGGTGCCGCCCGGCCTGGTGCGCCCGCAGGTGCCCGACCCCACCCGCAGCGCCACCGGGATGAGCGCCCTGGTCGTGGCCGACCGGCTGCTGACCGGCCGGTCCGGGCGGCAGGAGATCTTCACCGCGCTGGTGCGCGCCGTGCGCGAGAACACCGTTCCCTCGGTGGAGGCGGAGTTCCGGTCGCTGGACGGCCGGGAGCGCAAGCGCCACCCCGTGCTGCTGGTCCCCGAACAGGCGATCTTCTCCCACAACGGCAACCGCCCGGCCGAACGGATCATCGCCCTCTACCCGCGCGAGGGCACGCTGTCGCTGGACTACCCGTTCGCCATGACCACCGGCGAGGCCGCCCGGCTGGAGGCGGCCCGGGCGCTGGAGCGGGCACTGCGCAGCCCGGTCGCCGCCGCCGAGCTGCGCCGGGCCGGGTTCCGCGGCCCCGATGGCCGCAACGTCCCGCACTTCGGCCCGTTCACCGGGGTCAGGCTGGACCCGCCCCGCCGGCTGCCCGCTCCGCCGCCGCAGGCCGTGCGGGATCTGATGCAGACCTGGTCCAAGCTGACCTTGAGCACGCGGATGCTGGTGCTGTTCGACGTCTCCGGCTCCATGCGGCGGCGGGTCGCCCCCGGCCTGAGCCGGCTGCAGGCCACCGCCCGCGTCGCCCAAAGCGGGCTGCCGCTGCTGCCCGACGACAGTGAGCTGGGCATCTGGCTGTTCTCCACCGACCTGGAGGGCGGGCGGGACTGGCGCGAGGTGGTCCCGGTGGGGCCGCTGGGCGAGCGGGTCGGCTCGGTCACCCGCCGCCAGCTGATCTTGTCGGAGCTGGGCCGCATCCGGGCCGAGCGCAAGGGGCGCACCGGGCTGCACGAGTCGGTGCTGGCGGCCGTCCGCCGGATGCGGGAGGGCTACAAACCCGAGATGGTCAACACCGTGCTGGTCTTCACCGACGGCCGCAACCAGGACGCCGACGGCCCCACCCTGGCGCAGACCGTGGCGGCGTTGCGCCGCGAGCACGACCCCAACCGCCCGGTCCAGCTCATCATCCAGGGCTACGGCCCCGACGTGTCGGTCCCCGAGCTGCGCGCCCTCACCGAGGCCACCGGCGGCCTGGTGCAGATCGCCCGCACTCCCGAGGACGCCGGCAGGCTCTTGCTGCAGGCCATGTCCCGCCGCATCTGCTCACCCGAGTGCTGAGCCCGCGCCGCGGCCCGGCGCGTGGGCTCCCAGCCCCGGCGTCCCCCGCCGCCACCGGGGCCGGCGGCCCCCGTCATGCGCTTTGAGCCTGGCGGGGGAGCGAACGCAAGGCCCGGTCCCGGCGCGCCTCCCAGTGACGGGCCATGCGCTCCAGGCGGATGCGCAGCCGGTCCCCGGTCATCGCGATGGCCTGGCCCATGGCGGGCGCCGCGGCGTGCGCGTTCACCGGACGGCCGTTGAGGTCGACCCGGATGGAGGCCATCGAAGGGTTCTTCGCGGCGGGATCGGTGAGCACGCTCAGCGTCACCTGGACCGCCAGCACCGGCTCGGGGGCGTGGGCCAGCACGCGGGTGAAGACCTCGCGCGCCCGCTCCACGTCGTGTCGGGAAACGTGCTTGGAGGTCGAAAAGCGGATCTCCGGCAGCGGTCCGGTACGGTCGGTCAACGCAATCTCCTCGGGTGGACCGGGCTGACAGGGGCCGGACGGGTCAGATCCCAGAACGCAGATCCGGCCCGGCCGCGGGCGGGAACAGGTCTCCCTCTCCCCGCGCGTCCTGGTCGAGGGCGTGCGCTCGGCCCCGGACCAGGAGCGTCACGGTCTCGGTCAGGGCGGCGACGGCGGCCTCCAGCGCCGCGATGCGCCGCTCCAGGGACTCCGCCGACGGAGGGGAGAGACCGGTGGTGATCTGCCTGCTCATTGCCGACTCCCTGCGCCGTGCCCCCACGGGGCCTGGGCTTCCTTGCGCTTTTCAGACTTCTCTTTTTGCAGCCGCGCCCCTAGGGACCTTGGTCACCGGGGGAGCCGCCGTTGGGCTCCGATGATTCGGCCCCCGCTGAAGGGGGATGTGCCCCGCCGGGGGGAGAGATGGCCGTTCACGGGCATGTGCTCGTCGGTTATGACGGCACCAGGGGGAGCGAGCTGGCGTTGCGCTGGGCCGTGGCGGAGGCCCGGTCCCGCGGGCTGCCGCTGACGGTCTGCCATGCCTGGCACTGGCCCTACCCGGCCGGCCATGTCGACCTCGGGGGCGTCGCCATCGTCCGGCGGACGGGCGAACATCTGCTGCAGCGCGGCGTCGACATCGCCGAGAGCCTGGCCCCCGGCCTGCGGGTGCGCCCGGTCCTGACCGACGGCCCGGCCTCCTCGGCGCTGCTGCGCGAGGCCGGCGACGGGCTGATCGTGATCGGCTCCCGCGAGCGGGACGAGCTGTCCATGGGGTCCGCGGCCCTGCAGGTCCCGGCCCGCGCCCACGGCCCCGCCATGGTCGTCCGGGATCCCGGCGGCGGCACCGAGGGCCGCGTGGTGGTCGGCGTGGACGGCTCCGCCGGCGCCGACGCCGCCTTGGAGTTCGCCTTCGAAGAGGCCGCGCTGCGCGGCTGGACCCTGGAGGCCCTGTACGGCTACTGGGAGCCCGGCGGAATGGCCGACATCGAGATCACCTTGTTCGCCGACCGGGACAGGCTGGAACGGCTGTGCTGCACCAGGCTGCGGCGCGCCGTGGCCCCCTGGGCGGACCGCTACCCCCAGGTCGACGTCCGCAACTCGCTGGTGGAGGAGGAACCCCGCCAGGCCCTCTTGGCGGCGGCCAAGGGAGCCGACCTGCTGGTGGTGGGGGACCGGGGCGTCCGCGGCCTGCACCCGCAGATCCTGGGCGGGACGACCCTGGCCATGCTCCAGCTGGCCCCCTGCACCGTCGCCGTGGTGCACCCCGCTGAAAGGAGGCCGCCCGTCAGCCCTTGACGACTCCCAGCGGCACCAGACGGGCCACCGTCCGGCACAGCCCGGCCCCTTCGGCGGCGGCGACGACCGCATCGACGTCCTTGTAGGCCTCCGGGGTCTCCTCGGCCAGACCCCGCCAGGAGGCGCCGCGCACCGCGATGCCCGCGCCCTCCAGCCGGTCGCGCAGCTCCCGCCCGCTCACCGCCTTGGCCGCCTGGTGACGGCTGTGCAGCCGGCCCGCGCCGTGGCAGGTGGAGTTGAACGCCGGGTTGGCCGCCACCCCGGCCAGCACGTAGGAGGCGGTTCCCATGCTGCCGGGGATGAGCACGGGCTGCCCGACGTCGGCCAGGTCCTCCGGCAGGTCCGGGTGCCGGGGCGGCAGGGCCAAGGTTGCGCCCTTGCGGTGCACGCACAATCGCCGCGCCGTCCCGTCGACCCGATGCGTTTCGATCTTGGCGAGGTTGTGCGAGACGTCGTAGACCAGCTCCAGATCCGTCCCGCAGACGCCGCGGAAGGCCCGACGGGCGGCTTCGGTGAGCAGCTGGCGGTTGGCGCGCCCGTAGTTGGCGGCGGCGGCCATCGCGGCCAGGTAGGCCCGCCCTTCCGGGGAGCCGGCCGGGGCGCAGGCCAGCTGCCGGTCCGGAACGCTGATGGAATGGCGCCGCATCGCCTTCTCCATCGCCCGCACATGGTCGGTGCAGATCTGGTGCCCCAGCCCGCGGGACCCGCTGTGGATCATCACGCAGATCTGGCCGGGACCGAGCCCGAACGCCTTGGCGGCGATCTCGTCGTGGACTTCCGAGACCGCCTGCACCTCCAGAAAGTGGTTGCCCGACCCCAGGCTGCCCAGCTGCCCCAGCCCGCGTTCCATCGCCCGCGCGCTCACCGCGGCGGCATCGGCCCCGCCCACCGCGCCCCCGTCCTCGCACCGCTCCAGGTCGCGCGGCGTGCCGTGCCCCTGTTCGACCGCGTACCGGGAACCACCGGCCAGCACCCGTTCCAGCTGCGCCCGCCCGGCCAGCGGCCAGACGGCCCGCCGCCCCAGCCCGCGCGGAACGGCCCGCCCCAGCTCGTCCATCAGCTTCTGGAGCACCCGCCCGCTCAGCTCCGCCCGCTCCAGGCCGGCGGCCAGCAGCCGCACCCCGCAGGAGATGTCGAAACCGACGCCCCCCGGCGACACCACGCCTCCGGCGTCGACGTCGGTGGCCGCCACGCCCCCGATCGGGAACCCGTACCCCCAGTGCACGTCCGGCATCGCAAACGAGGCGACCACGATGCCGGGCAGCGTCGCCACGTTGACGACCTGCAGCAGAGACCGGTCGGTGACCGGATCCGGCAGCAGCGCGCGGGAGGCGAACACCACCCCCGGCACGCGCATGTCCCCTTCCCGCTCGATCCGCACCCGGTATGGACTCTCCCGGACGATCCGCATCCCCATCACCAGCCAGAGGCGTCTCCGCAAGCCGTCTCATCGGCTCTCCAAGGCCCGTCACCGGACCGGACACGACCCCCCTACCCGCCCAAGCCCCACCGATGACCCCGAAGACACCCCTTCACCGGCCTCCTGCCCCCTCCCGGCGCTCCAGCGGCACGTGACCCCCGCCCGCCCACGGGCAGAGGTCTCCGCGAAACCGAAACCACCGGCCGCCAGAACCCGGCCAAGGAAACCGGCACGAAAGCACAAGCCCAAAAGGGAGGACGCGTGGCTTCCTCACCCGACCGAACCGGTCAGCCCGCTCCACGCAACCCCGACGGCACACCCGCCGCCGGCCACCGCACCCTGCCGCACACCGCGGACATGCGCATCGAAGCGTGGGCGCCCACCCTGCAGGAATGCCTCACCGAGGCCGCCCGCGCCATGGTGGAGAGCTTCACCGACCTCTCCCACGCCAAGCCCACCGCCGTCCGCGAGTTCCCCCTGGAAAACAACGACCCGGAAAACCTGCTGCTGTCGCTCCTGGAGGAACTCATCTACCGAATGGACGCCCACGCCGAACTACCGCTATCGATCACCCTGCACGGCTCTCAGGCGAGATGCACCATGACCGACACCACCCGCCTCCCCACCCTCGGAGCCGTCCCCAAAGCGGTCTCCCGAGCCGACTTGCACGTCACCAAGACCCCAAACGGCTGGCACTGCACAGCGACCGTGGACGTGTGACCAACGACGGAGACTCAGAGCTCCCAACCTCACACCCCTGTCAAAATCAAAAGCAACGGGAGCCCTGCAGAAACCGGGGGCGTGGGGGCAGAGCCCCCACACCGGGGGTCCGGGGGTCGCCCCCCGGGCCAACACAAACGAGGACCAGCGGGGAAGGCGACCGAAGTCGCCGACCACACTGGTCCCAGGTCCGAGTGGGCGATACTGGAATTGAACCAGTGACCTCTTCCGTGTCAGGGAAGCGCTCTCCCACTGAGCTAATCGCCCTCAGAGGTGGAGACGGGATTTGAACCCGTGTACACGGCTTTGCAGGCCGTTGCCTCGCCTCTCGGCCACTCCACCGAGGGAGGCCGCGGTGTGTGGCCTCTCAGAGCGGACGACGGGATTCGAACCCGCGACCCTCACCTTGGCAAGGTGATGCTCTACCAACTGAGCCACGTCCGCCTGTTGCTCCGGGCGCTGCCCGGTGCGTGCACAGGTAACTGTAGCGGAATCCGCGCCTGAATGCGCACCCGGCGAGGTCGGGGGGTGATCGCGTTTGCCTCGCCATGGGGGAGGTAGGGAAGGAAGATGGCATCTGAAAGACCCCCGGCCAGATCCACCTCGGGCCCGGAGACTCCCGCCGAACGCGCCGACCGCAACTTCGTGGAGCTCCTTCAGGGGCTGCGGGTCGCCGTCACGGGAGTGCAGGTGCTGTTCGCGTTCCTGCTGACCGTGCCGTTCTCCCCGGGGTTCGCCAAGGTGTCCCAGACGGACCGCTGGCTGTATTACGTGTCGCTGGTGGCGGCGGCCGTCGCCTCGATGTTCTTCATCGCTCCGGGGGTTCAGCATCGGATCCTGTTCCGCCGGGGCATGAAGGAGACGCTCGTCCACCGCTCCAACCTCTACGGTTGGATGGGCGCGCTGGCGCTGGCGGTGGCGATGACGGCCTCCACGCTCCTGGTGCTCGATTACCTGTTCGACGGGGTGCTGCCGACGCTCACCGCCGTGGCGACGGCGCTGCTGGCGCTGTGGCTGTGGTTCGTGGAGCCGCTGTTGCGCAGGCTCAGCGGTTGAAACGGCAGAAGGCGGGCGGCCCGTGCCGGACCGCCCGCCGCCGAAGACGGTTCAGGCGTTCGCCTTGATCCACTTGAGCAGCCGGTTGCGGACCGCGGGTTTGGAGAGCACCGCCATACCGTGGGCGTTGCCCGCCACGGTGAGCCGCGTGCACTTGACCGAGCGGGCGCGCAGGTGCCGGCAGAGCTGGGCGCTGTGCACGGGCGGGACGAAGTCGCGCTTGGAGTGCACCAGGAACATGGGGGCGTCGCCGCTGGAGACGTGCTGGAAGCTGACCATGTCGACCCAGCGCCGCCAGCAGGCGGGGCGGTTGCGGTTCGGGGTGCAGCCGGCCAGCAGGACGGCGGCGTCGCGGAGCTTGCGCTTTTGCGCGCTGGCGTTCGGTTTCTGCCCGTCCAGGTAGGCGCGGTAGGGGTTGGCGACGGGGGAGGTGGCGGCCACCGCCTTGACGAGGCGGGCGCTGGTGGAGTGGGTTCCGGCGATGGAGGCCAGGTGCCCGCCGGCGGAGTTGCCGACCACCACGATGCGGGCGGGGTCGACGGCGAAGCGGGCGGCCCGGGACCTCACCCAGCGCAGGGCCGTGAGGACGTCCCTGCGCTGGGCCGCCCATCTGGCCTGGGTGTTGAGCCGGTAGTTGATGGCGAAGGCCGCATAGCCCTTGTCGGCGAGCTGGCGGGCGAAACCGGCGTAGGACGACTTGTCCCCCTCATACCAGTAGCCGCCGTGGATGAGGACGACGGCCGGCCGCGGGGTCTTGCTCCGGGTGAAGTAGGCGGTGATCTTGTGCCGCCGGTGCGGGCCGTAACTGAAGGTGCGCTCCACCCGTCCGGTGACCGGCGTCCGGGCGGCGATGAGGGCGCCGTCGTCGTCGGTTCTGCTGGAAGGGACGCGTTCGGCGTGCGCGAGTGCCTCCCGGCCGGCGGACGGGGCCTGCGGGGAGGGGACGCTGCGCGCCCCGGTGCGGGAGCGGATCCACTCGAGGATCTGCGTCCGCAGCTCGGGGGAGGCCGACAGCAGGGATCCGCCGCTGGCCGACCCCGGCACGGTCCGTACCGTCACATCGTGCACCCCGGCGGCGGCCAGGGACTGTTTGAGGGACTCGCCGTGCGAGGCCGGGACGGCGTCGCCGCTGGAGTGGATCAGCAGCATGGGCGGGTCGCCGGCGCCGGCGTGGGCGGCGGAGTCCATGTCGCGGAAGCGGTTCAGGCAGTAGCGCTCCCCGCTCAGAGGCGTGCAGCCGGCCAGGATCAGGCTCTGGTCGCGCAGGGCGCGGCGGGCGGCGTCGGTGGCCGATTGCGCCTCGCGGTAGGCGCGCTCGGGGGAGACGACCGCCGACAGCCCGACCACGGCGCGGACCCGGGCCGCCTCGCCGGCGTGGGTTCCGGCCTGGGTGGCCAGATGCCCCCCGGCCTGCGAACCGATCACCGCGATCCGGTCCCGGTCCAGCCGGAAGGTGCCGGCGTGGCTTTTGATCCAGGTGATGGCCTGGTAGAGGTCGTCGCGGGGGGCCGGCCACGGGGCGTCGGTGTTGTAACGGTGGTCGACGGCGAAGACCGCGAAGCCGCGCTGGGCGTACCACTCGGCGGTGGACTTCCAGTCGGTGCGCCGCCCGGAGTTCCAGTAGCCGCCGTGGACGATGACGATTCCCGGCTGGGTGCCCTCCTTGGGGGTGTTCCAGTAGGCGTCCAGGGCCTGCCGCGCATGTGAGCCGTACCGGTAGGTCTCGGTGTGCTCGACCGCCGCGGCCTGGGAGATCGCCAGGGGCACCAGCGTTCCGGCGCCGACCAGGCCGGCGAGGACGAGGAGGGGTCGCAGCAGCGTGCGCTTGCGCATGACGGCAGAAGGCTCCGTTCGTGGCATGGGGTGGTCGACCGGGGACGCCCGGCATTGATCATTTCTACCGTCCCGGCCGGGGCGGCCACCTGGCGAACGGGCAACTCCCTCGGGCTACGATTCGGTAAAGAGCGATCACTCTCGGTGTTCGCCCGGATTCTTTCCCGCCCGGGGCGGCGGGGGCGCAGGCTGCGCCGCCGGCCCTGGAACTCCACCCTGACCTGGGAAGACGACATGCCGGACAATGGAGGGGTGGGACACGGGGAACGCTGAGGCCGGCGCCGTGCAGACATTCCTGCCGCATGCCGATTTCGCCGCCACCGCCGTGGTGCTGGACGCCCGGCGGCTGGGCAAGCAGCGGGTGGAGACGATCCAGGTGCTGCGGGGCCTGACCGTCCCCGGCTACGGCTGGCGGCGGCATCCGGCGGTGCGGATGTGGGCCGGCTATGAGGAGGCGCTCGTCCGCTACGGGCTGGAGATCTGCCGCAGGTGGTGCGCGCAGGGACGGGCCGACACCTGCGCCGCCACGCTGCGTGCCGAGCTGGCCGCGGCCACCGGCGTCACCGAGGTGCGCAGCCAGCGGGAACTGGCGGAGGCCGGGGAACTGCCGCCCTGGCTGGGCGACCCGGCCTTCCACCGCAGCCACCAGTCGTCCCTGCTGCGCAAGGACCCGGCGTATTACGGGCCGCTCTTTCCCGGGGTGCCCGACGATCTGCCGTACGTATGGCCGGTCTCCGACCGCGCGCGCTGAACAGGCCCCGGCCCTTCCCGCGGCACCGCCGGGCCGAGCGCCATGAAATCCGCTGGTTCGACCGGCTCACGTGGGAGATCCCAACGCTATGGGATGCCCGAGAAAAGGAGCCGGACCGTGAAGACCGAGTTCATCATCGAACCAGGCAGGCAGGACATCGTCATGAAGCGGGTCTTCGACGCACCCCCGGAGGCGGTGTTCGAGGCCTTCACCGACCCGCGGCTCGTGGCGCGCTGGCTGGGGCCGCGCGAATACGAGACGGCCATCGACCGCTGGGCCCCCGAGCCGGGCGGCTCGTGGCGGTACGTCCACCGCGCAGAAGACCGGGAGCACGGCTTCCACGGCGTCTTCCACGAAGTGCGGGCCCCTCACCGCATCGTGCAGACCTTCGAGTGGGAGGGCCTGCCCGGCCACGTCTCGCTGGAGACGGCGACCTTCCGGCGGACCGCGGGCGGCGGGACCGAACTGATCACCGTCGCCGTCTACCAGTCCGTGGAGGACCGCGACGGCATGGCCGCCTCCGGCATGCGGGAAGGCGTCGAGGAAAGCTACGACCGCCTCGCCGAGCTCGTCGAGGCCCGCTGAAGCGGACCCGCCCGCCGTCCCGGTGAGCCTTTGCCATGCCCGGGCCTTGAGGCGGGGCGGGGAACCCGATGCCGGGCGTGCTCTCGCTCCCGGCGGTGACATCCCCGTCCCGGTCTGCGGGAACGGCGTGCCGAAAGGCGCGGCGGACGGTCTTTCGCCCCACCGGTTGGGACCTCTGACCCTGCTCTGCCGCTCCGGGGGGCGGCCAGCATGAGGGCAACGGGGGCAGTCCCGGTCCGCGGAAGGTGGGGCGATGATCATCCGGATTCTGGGGGAGCGGCAATACGACGTGCCCGACGGCGAGCTGACACGGCTGAACGCGCTGGACGCCGAGCTGAACGCCGCGGTCCGCGCCGGCGACCGCAAGGGGTGCGCGATCGCGCTGCGGAGGCTGCTGAACGCGGTGCGGGTGCTGGGCACGCCGGTGCCCACCGAGGCGTTCGTCACCTCCGACATGATCCTGCCCGACCGGGCGACCGCGCTGGAGGAGGTCGCCGGGCTGCTGGGCGACCGCGGCCTCATCGCGGGCTGACCGGCCGGTCCCGGGCGGGCGGCGGCCGCGCTCTGGAGGGGGAGCGGCGCGGCGCCCGCGACATGAACCCCGCCGATCGGGGAACCGGGCAGGGGAAGGCGCCGGGCACAAGCCGGGGAGGACGACGGTGCGCACGCGTTTCAGGCCCGACAGGGGACTGACCGTCCGGATGGTGTGGACGGTCTTCCTGCTGGGGCTGGTGTACGTGCTGTTCGTGGCCGCCCTGGTCGCGTGGCTGAAATCGGCGCTGGCGGTGATGCTGATCGCCGGCGGGCTGCTGCTGGCGCAGTACTGGTTCTCCGACAAGATCGCCCTGGCCGCGCTGGGCGCCCGCCAGGTCACCCCGCGCCAGGCGCCCGAGCTGCACGGCCTGATCGACCGGTTGTGCGCCACCGCCGACATGCCCAAGCCCCGTGTGGCCATCGCCGACACCGACCTGCCCAACGCCTTCGCCACCGGCCGCAACCGCAAGAACGCCGTGGTGTGCGTGACCACCGGGCTGATGCGGCGCCTGGACGCCCGGGAGATGGAGGGCGTGCTGGCCCACGAGCTGTCGCACGTGGCGCACCGGGACGTGGCGGTGATGACGGTCGCCTCGTTCCTGGGCGTGCTGGCCGGGCTGATGACGCGCTTTGCCTTCTACTCCGGCCTCTTCGGCGGCGGACGCGGACGCGACCAGCAGGGCTTCCCGGTGGTCGCGGTGGTGCTGCTGGTGTCGGCGGCGGTGTATGCGATCAGCTTCCTGCTGACCCGTGCCCTGTCGCGGTACCGGGAACTGGCCGCCGACCGGGCCGGCGCCATGCTGACCGGGCGTCCCTCCGCGCTGGCCGCGGCGCTGACCCGCATCAGCGGCGACATGTCCCGCATCCCCGACCGGGACCTGCGGGCCGCCTCGGCGTTCAACGCCTTCTTCTTCGCCCCGGCGATCACCTCCCGGGCGGGGCCGGCGGCGCTGCTGATGACCCATCCGCCGCTGGAGCGCCGCATCGCCCAGCTGGCGCGGCTCTCCCGCGAGATCGAGGAGGCGGGCCGCTGATGGGCTTTTGGGACGCGCTGCTGGGCCGCACCAAACCGGTCGAGGCCAATTTGGACGTGCTGTTCGCGGTGCCCTCGGCCCTGGTCGCGCTGCAGGCCTCGCTCGGGCTGGAGCCCACCGGAACCGGCGGGGTCTGCTTCAAGACCGCCGAGGGCGCCCTGGCCGCCCAGGCCCGCGAGGAGGCCATCGCATTGGTCGACGCCGACCATGGGGAGGAGCCCGCCACCTGCCTCCGCGACTCCTACGGCTATGACTGGATCGTCCTGCACCGTTCCCCGGACGACCCGGCCGACCTGGTCACCGACCTGCACGCGGTCAACTCCACCCTGCAGGGCTTCGGCTTCGGCCCCAGCCTGCTGTGCACCGTCATCGGGCTGCACCGGCCCGATGGGAGCCGCCGGGCGGGCCTGGTCTACCTGTTCAAACGCGGCACCTTCTACCCGTTCGCGCAGACCGGCCCGCACACCCGCGACAATGAGCTGGAGCTGCGCATCCGCGCCCGCCTGGAAGGCGAGCTGCCGGTCGAATCCGACCTGACGCGCTGGTTCCCCATCTGGGACGCCCCCGCCCTGTAGACCGCGTCCGCTCCTCAAGGCGGCGCCGGTCAGGCCGCGGCGGCGATCTGGGAGGCCAGCACGCCGACGCCCATGACCACCACGAACCAGCCGAAGCCCTTGCGCAGCGCTCCCGGCGGGACGGCGCGGGCGATTTTGGCCCCGGCCAGGCTGCCGGCCACCGCCAGGGCGGTGACGGCCAGGGCCAGCGGCCAGTCGACGGTGGTCGAATGCAGGTACCCCGCCAGCGCCGCGCCCGACTTCAGCGCGATGACCAGCAGCGAGGTGCCCACCGCCGCGGGCATGGGCAGCCCGCCCAGCAGCGCCAGCGCGGGCACCACCAAGAACCCGCCGCCCGCCCCGACCAGCCCGGTGACCAGCCCGACGGCGGCGCCCTCGGCGAGGATCTTCGGCCAGGGCCGGCGGCCTTCGGCGCGCTCTGGGGCCGGCGACCGGGCCGCGCAGCACAGGCCCAGCATCGCCGCCGCGGTGACCAGCATCATGACCGCGAACCCCGCCAGCAGCACCCTTTCGGGGACGAACTGCGCCAGCCACCCGCCGGCGTAGGCGCCGGCCATGCCCGCCGCGCCGAACAGCAGCCCGGTGGACCAGCGCACGTTCCCGGCGCGGGCGTGCGGGACGAGCGCGACGGCCGAGGTGACGCCGACCACCACCAGCGACATGGCGATGGCCTGCCGGGGGTCGGCCCCGGCCAGGTACACCAGCACGGGCACGGTCAGGATGGACCCGCCGCCGCCCAGGCCGCCCAGGGCCAGCCCGATGGCGACCGCGGCGGCCAGGGTGAGCAGCAGCGCACCGCTCATCGCTCCGCCCCGGCCGGCCGCTCCAGACCCTCGTGGCCGCCGCCGGCCTGGGCGGGACGGTTGTAGGGGAGCTTGGCCAGCAGCATTCCCAGCGCACAGGTGTCGGTGATCGCGGCGACCACCAGCCCGACGCCGACGAGCCCGGCGACGAAGCGGGCCGGCGGCCACAGCAGCGACGCCGCGATGGAGGCGGCCACGATCCCCCCGGCCGTCAGGCGGACCTGCCGCTCCAGGTCCCAGCGGGGGCGGCCGCGCACCACCGGGCCGCCCGCGGCGATCCAGGCGTTCATGCCGCCCTCCAGCACCAGGGCGTCGTGCACCCCGGCCGTCTGGAGCGTGCGCCGGCACCGCTCGGCGCGGGCCCCGGACCGGCAGATGAGGATCATGCGGCCCCCGGCATCCTTGACGATCCGCTCCAGGTGGGCCTCCACCTGGTCCAGGGGCAGGTTGACGGCGCCGGGGATGTGCACGCCGGCGAACTCGCCGGGGGTGCGCACGTCCACCAGCAGCACGTCGGGGTTCGCGGCGATCAGTTCCCGGGCGGCGGTCACGTCGATCACGGACAAGCAGATCACCTTTCTGTCGCTTGGAACGAGGGGGAAGGAACCGGCCGGGCTACCTCCGGCCGGAGCCGGGAAGGGCGGCCAGGGCCGCCAGTTCGGTCACTCCGGCGCCCGACAGCACCACCGGGGCGAACCCGGCCCGGTGCAGCACGGTCGCCGCGATGGTGGAGCGGCGGCCGGAGGCGCAGGCCACCAGCACCGGACGGGCCGGGTCCAGGTCCTCGGGCACGCCTTGCTCCACCAGGTCGGGCAGGAAACGCCAGATCGCGCCGGGCAGCGCGACCTCCTCGCGCTCGGCGGGGGTCCGCACGTCCAGCACCTGCGCGCCGGGCAGGCGGGCCAGCGCGGCAAAGAGCCGCAGCCCGGCGATCTCGAAACGGGCGGTGCGCGAACCGGTCAGGTCGGTGACCACGCCGCGCACCCGGTCGAAGCCGATGCGGGCCAGCTGGGTGACGGCCTCGGCCACGTCCTGGCCGGGCTCGGCGATCAGCACGATCGGCGCGCCGTGGGGCAGCAGCCAGCCCGCCCACAGGCCGAAGTCCTCGCCCAGCTCGATGCCCGTGGAGCCGGGCACGAACCCGGCCGCCATCGCCCGCCGCGGCCGCATGTCGACCACCTGCACCTCAGGCGGCAGGCCGGCCAGGTCGGCGGCCTGCAGCGCGGGAACCTCCAGCGGCGGCATGGGCGGCGCGCCGCGCAGGTTGGCCGGTCCCATGTGCCGGTAAAAGGCCGGGATCGGCAGGGGCCGGGCCAGCATCCGCTCGGTGAACTCCTCGGCGGACGCCAGGGCCAGCAGGGGGTTGGAGTCCACTTCCTCGCCGATGGTGGACACGTACCGGCCGGCCCCGCCGGAGGTGCACAGCGAGCCCTCCCCGTGGGTGGGCAGCAGCAGCACGTTCCGCGGCAGGCCCGCCAGGCGGTGCAGGGAGCGGTACTGCAGGCGGGCCAGCGTCCCGGCGCGTTCGGGGCCCAGCAGGTCGGGGCGCCCGGCGGCGGCCACCAGCAGGCTGCCGCCGGAGCACACCGCCACCGGCTCCCCCTCCACCAGCACCAGGTAGCTGGTGTGCTCGGGGGTGTGGCCGGGGGTGTGCAGCGGGCGCAGCACCAGGCCCCCCTCGGCCTTGAGGTCCTCCATGTGGAAGGCGGGGGTGCAGGGGTAGGCCGGGGCCGCCCCGGCGGGCAGCACCAGCTCGGCGCCGGTGCGGGCGGCGGCCTGCGCCGCGCCCGACAGGTAGTCGTTGTGCAGATGGGTGTCGGCCACAAAGCGCAGCGTCACGTCCCGCTCGGCCGCCGCCTCCAGGAAGCGGTCGATGTCGCGCTGGGGGTCGACCAGCACCCCGATCCCCTCGTGGATCAGCAGGTGGGTGCTGTCTCCCAGGCCGGGGGTGCGGAAGGACAGGACCTCCATCGTCGATCACCTCTCGTATACCCCGGGGGGTATCTAGGGGACATGCCGCCGCCTCGGCCGGAATGTGACCGGGGGGAGGGGCTATACACCCGGGGGTATGTAAAGCTCGCGTAAAAGCCCCGGCTGGGCTCCGGCCGGGGCGGCGGCCGTCAGGCCAGGGCCAAAAAGAGCCTCTCCAGCTCCTCTTCGCTCATCGGGGCCGGTTCGCCGCGCTCGCGGGCCGCCTGGCAGTGGCGCAGCCCGGAGGCCACCAGCTTGAAGCCGGCCCGGTCCAGCGCCTTGGAGACCGCGGCCAGCTGGGTGAGGACCTTCTCGCACTCCTCGCCCTGCTCGATCATCGCCACCACCGCCGCCAGCTGCCCCTGGGCGCGCTTGAGCCGGGTCAGCGCATCACCGACCAGGGCCTCGTTCATCCGCATGTCTGCCAATATACCCCAGGGGGTACCCGGGTCCGGATCCGGCCGCGGCGTCGCCGGTCACCGCCGCCCGGATGCCGCGAGGATGAACCCTGCAGCACGCAAGGGCCGCCCCGGCCCGTCACCGGCGACAGGAGCTTCGGCCATGCCACCTCACCGTCCCGCACCGGCCCCCCGGCGTCCGCGGACCGGGCGGCTCGCCGCCGTCCTCACCGCGCTGACGCTCCTCGGCGCCGCCTGCGCGGCCCCCGCCACCCCGCCGCGGGCCGCGCAGAGCACCACCGCGACCGCGCCGCACAGCCGGCCGGCGTCCCCGCAGGTCCGCGACGATCTGCTGGAGGTCTTCCGCCAGGCCTCCGTCACCGGAACGTTCGTGCTGATGGAGGCGGAAAGCGGCCGCACCACCGTGGTCGGCCGCGAACGTGCCGCCCGCCGCTACGTGCCCGCCTCCACCTTCAAGATCCCCCACAGCCTGATCGCCCTGGAGACGGGCGCGGTCGCAGACGCCGAGGAGGTGATCCCCTACGGGGGACGGCCCCAGCCCCGTCCCGAATGGGAACGGGACATGACCTTGCGCGAGGCGATCGCGGCCTCCAACGTGCCGGTGTTCCAAACCCTGGCCCGCCGGATCGGCCTGGCACGGGAACGGCACTGGCTGCGGCGGCTCGGCTACGGCAACCGGCAGACCGGCACGGCGCTCGACCGCTTCTGGCTGGACGGGCCGCTGGCGATCTCGGCGCTCGAACAGACCGGCTTCCTGGCGCGCCTGGCCACCGGGCGGCTGCCGGCCTCCCGCCGCCACCAGCGCCTCGTCCGCGACCTGCTGCGCGTCGAACGCACCGCGGACTACGCGTTGTTCGCCAAGACCGGCTGGGGCACGGCCGGCGACCCCGGCATCGGCTGGTGGGTCGGCTGGGTCGAACGCGACGGCCGGATCTGGACCTTCGCCCTCAACATCGACGTCGGCGACGACCGCGACGCCGCCCTGCGGATCCCGCTGGGACGGAGACTGCTGCACCGCCTGGGCGTGCTGCCGTACCCCGCCTAGGGCTCGTCAGGCCCGCGGGATGGGCACGCGCCCGCTGTCGTCGAACTCGTAGGTCAGCTCCTCGGTCACGTCCACCACCCCGTCGACCTCGGCGACGAAGCGGGTGAGGATCGGGATCAGGCTCTTGGTCTCCACCCGCCCGCTGAGATGGACGACGCCGTCGTGCACCCGCACCTGGACCGTGGAGGGGTCCTGCCACAGCGTCCGGACGATGACCTGCTCCACCACGTCCTCGCGGATCTCCTCGTCCGAGCGCAGGAAGACGCGCAGCACATCCGAGCGGGCCACGATGCCCATCAGGCGGCCGTCGTCGTCGGTCACCGGCAGCTGGTCGACCTTGTGGCGGGCCATGATGCGCGCCGCCTCGGCCGCGGTGGCCTGCGGGGAGACGGTGATGACCGGCGTGGTCATCAGACCCCGGGCGTTCACCGCACCGGCCTTGGCCTGCGCCCGGCGGCGCCGCAGGGCGCCCAGCAGACCGGAGGGCGTGCGCCGGGGACCGCCGAACTCCTGCTTGTGCAGCAGGTCGCTCTCACTGACGATGCCGATGACGCGCCGGTCGGCGTCGACCACCGGGACCGCGTCGATGCGGTGCTCTTCGATCAGCTCGACGATCTCGACGAACGGGGTCTCGGCACGGACGCTGACGACGTTCTCGGTCATCAGCTCCTGGACTCTGCGACCCTTCATGGCGTCCTCCCTCAGTCCGCTGCCTCGACGGTAAAAACCGGGCAACGGGCAGGATCAGGGGCGAAAGTCCCCGCACCGGGGACCCTCCGTCCCGACTCCGCGGCACCGGGACCTTGGACTCATGTGCCCGCCGTGACCCGGGCATACCGTGGCGGTGCGAGGAGCCGGCGGCGCCGGCCGCCGGCAGGGGGAGGTGCGCGATGAAAGCGCCGGTCATCGTGGGGATCGACGGCTCGGCCCGCAGCCTGCGGGCGCTGGACTGGGCGGTGGAGGAGGCCCGCCTGCTGGGCGCGCCGCTGCGGCTGGTGCACGCCTCGCGCCTGCTGGCATGGGACGGGGCGCTGACCGAGGAGGCCCGCACCGCGCTCAAGGCCGAGCGCACCGGATGGCTCGAGCGGGCCGCCGAGCGCGCCCGGCGGCGCCGGCCCGGCTGCCGGGTCGAGACCGAACTGCCGGCCGAAGACCCCGTCCAGGCCCTGGTGAAGGCCGGGGAGAACGCCTCGCTGATCGTCGTGGGCGCCCGCGGCAGCGGCGGTTTCGAAGGGCTGCTGCTCGGCTCGGTGGGCTTGTTCGTGGCCTCGCGCGCCACCTGCCCGATCATGGTCGTCCCCGAGAGCGCACCCGATCCCGAGCAGGCTCCCGGGCGCATCGTGCTCGGGGTGGACAAGGGCCGCTCCGCCGAGCACGCGATCGGCTGGGCCTTCGCCGAGGCCGACCGGCGCGGCGCCGCCCTGATCGCCCTGCACGCCATCGGCACCGGCTACGGCTCGCCCCGCCAGCGCGTCGGCGAGCAGATGCACCTGGCGGAGGCGCTGGCCGGATGGACCAGCCGGTACCCCGACCTGACCGTCGAGCGCCGGCCGGTGGAGGGCAAGGCCGCGGCCGCCCTGGTGGCCGCCTCGCAAGACGCCGCCCTGGTGGTGGTCGGCGCGCGCCGCAGGCACGGCCTGCCCGGCGGCATGGCGCTGGGCCGGGTCAACCACGCGGTGCTGCACCACTCCCGCTGCCCGGTGGTGGTCGTCCCCGCCTCCTGAACCGCCCGGCAGGGGTCCTCCGTCCGGCCGGGCCGGGACCATCGGCCCTGACCCGCCGCCGCGGGCGGGCGGAGGCTGAGGGCAGCGGCACGGCGCCGGCGAACCCGATCGGGCGGGCGCGGCCTGGCACGGCAGACCGCCGCCTGCCGCGCCCGCCCGGCGCCCGGCCGCGCGTCCGCACCGACCTTGCGGATGAGTCCTTGCGGACCGAAGGAGGACGACCATGACCGTGTCCCTGCCCGCCATCGCCGTCGGCACCGACGGCTCTCCCCAGGCGGAAGCGGCCGTGCGCTGGGCGGCCGACGAGGCGGCGCGCCGCCGGCTGCCGCTGCGGATCGTGCACGTGCTCCAGGAGGTCCCCCGGGATTACCCCCTGCCCGGCCCCCGGCCGCAGGACGTGCCCGACCACCAGGTCGACGCCGGCCGCCAGGTGCTGGCCGAGGCCGAGAAGCTGGCGCGCGACCTCCACCCCGACCTGACGGTCACCACCCGGCTGGAACGCGGCTTGCCCCGGGTGGTGCTGCTGGAGCAGGCCAAGGAGGCGTTCACCATGGTGCTGGGCAACCGCGGGCACGGCGGTTTCGCCTCCCTGCTGCTCGGCTCCACCGGCCTGCGGGTCGCCGGCCACGCCCAGGGGCCGGTGGTCATCGTGCGCGGCACCCCCGACCCCGTCCACGGCGAGATCGTCGCCGGAGTGGACCTGTACGGGCGGGACAACGACGAGCTGCTCGCCTACGCCTTCGACGAGGCGTCCCTGCGCGGCGCCCGGCTGCGGGTGCGGTACGCCTTCCAGCTCGCCGAGCTGCTGCTGGCGGCCGGCGACCGGGACGAGGCGAGCCGGCTGGAGCAGGGCCTGCGCGCTCAGCTGCAGGAGATCGTGGACCGCTGGCAGGAGCGCTACCAGAGCGTCCACGTCGTCCAGGAGGTGGTGCGCGAGCACCCGGTGCAGGCCCTGGTCGACGCCTCCCGCCGCGCCGACCTGCTGGTGGTCGGGGCCCGGGGGCACAGCCCGCTGGGCGGCGTCCTGCTCGGCTCGGTCAGCCACGGCGTCATCCACCACGCCGCCTGCCCGGTCGCCGTGGTCGGCCCCCGCCGCTGATCTCCGGCCGGCGGCCTGGTCCCTCAAGGTTCTGGACGCGGGGTCTCGGCGGCTCCGCGCCGTCCCGGGCCACCGTATGGACGCCCCTGCCGGGGAGACGGGGCGTCGAATAGGCGAAGCGGATTCGCCGCCTCCGGCACGCCGGAAACGATCACGGCGTGCCGGAAGACCTCCGGTGAACCCTTTCGCACCGGGCCTCAGCCGCCGGGGCAGGAGCCTCCCCGTCTCGTCCTGTGAATGACGGCGTGGTGAAAAGAGAGCGGCGGAGGCGAAATGCGCAATCCGCCGCCCCGCCCGCAAGGTGCGCATGGGCAATGATCGACGAATGCCGCCCTCGAGGGCCGCAGACGACGGGAAGATCAAAAAACCGGGTGAGCGTCGACCACCCGCCGACGCCATGGACGCCGCGCCCCGAACAGCCGGCACGCCGCGCGCCGATAGTCGGGACACCTCTTTCAGCGGTGGGCTCACCCGGTGGGGAGACCGCCGGCACCGGCCTTCGGCGTGCGGGCCGCCTCGCCGCTGGGAGCCGGTTTTCTCGCGGCGGACCTCCGGACGTATCGACGATGCAAGAAGACCAAAGAGCCGCCGGCTTTCTCAGCCGAGCGGTTCGGGAATGGACGGAGCGCCCGCGCTCATCGGGAACCTGCGGTCCAGCCCCGTGATCCGCAGCAGCCGCGCCACGTTCGGCGGCACCCGCTCCAGCAGGACCCGCCCGCCCTGCCGCTGGGCGTCGTTGGCGATGCGGACCAGGACGCTCAGCCCCTGAGCGTCGCAGAAGGTCACCCCACCGAGGTCGACCCGCACGTCCCCGTCCGCCTCGCTGAGCGCGGCACGCGCCCGCCGGTACAAGGACCCGGCGCTGGCCAGGTCCATCTCCCCCCGGATCGCGATGGTGACCCGGCCATCCGCACCGACGTGTGCCGATGCGTCGGCACCGCTGCCGGCAAGGGCGGCAAGCCACGTTTCCATCAACATGGAACCCATTCTCCTACTTTCACCGGAGGACCCTGAAGGACCAACGTCCCAGGAATCCACAGCAAGTGTCCCTTAGCGGGCATAAGGCGCCCGTGAAGAGAACCCAAAGCGCTTCCCAAGCCCGTTCAGCCCGCGCGGCGCCCTCTCCAATATGCACCACCACGGGCCGCCGCGGCTCCACCGAAAACCCCTGCCGGGTCTTCGGTCCCGGCGTGGCCGTCCCACCGGGTTCCGGGCGGAAGATCGCCTCGGAAACATCTCCTCAGACGATCTTCATACCCGCCCATCGCAAAAGTGAATCTTCCCGGCCAACGCCCTGTTTTGGCGCCCTGCGTTCACTCTCCGTACAGAACATCCCAAGGTCTCAGAAATCTTCAGAATGAAGACAAGAGTGGCCAAGAAGAAAAGCCGCAGAGCCTCAAGCCCGGCCCTGAAAGGTCAAAAAACCGGAGATGTCCCCACGGGTTGCACCGATTTCAGAGCGCTCCGGGACGGCACGGCGAGCGCCGTCACAGAACCCGGCGGCTTGAGCGATCGACGACGGGCCCGCCCAGGCCCCGAACCTCTCAAGATCTGGAAACCTCACGCCCGTCCCGTATGGGAATGGGCGGAACCGTGCACCTCAGAAACCCGGAGGACGCCCCGCGCGAACGCCGCGGGGCCGGGAGCCGACCTGGGCCGGCGAGCGGGTTCACCCGCTCCGTGGGCGATACTGGAATTGAACCAGTGGCCTCTTCCGTGTCAGGGAAGCGCTCTCCCACTGAGCTAATCGCCCTCAGAGGTGGAGACGGGATTTGAACCCGTGTACACGGCTTTGCAGGCCGTTGCCTCGCCTCTCGGCCACTCCACCGAGGGAGGCCGCGGTGTGTGGCCTCTCAGAGCGGACGACGGGATTCGAACCCGCGACCCTCACCTTGGCAAGGTGATGCTCTACCAACTGAGCCACGTCCGCACGTCCCTTGCGGCCGCCCCGCGGGCCTCCGCTCGGTGACGCAGAAAAGATTAGCGAACTTACGGCCCGATCCCAAACCGGTTTGCGCGGCCCGGCTGCGGCGCCGGCGCGCCGCAGCGGGACACTTGGGGCATGCAGGAGGCTTTCGCCCACGTCGGAGGGCTGCTGGCCACCGGCCTCGCCGACCTGACCGACGATCCGGCGGCGCTGGACTCCCGCGGCTGGTGGGCGGTGGTGGTGACCTACGAAGGCAAGGTCACGTGCATCCGCTTCTCCCGGGTGCGGCCGGCGCCGCTGCCGCGCGCCCCCTGGCGGCCGCCGGGGGAGTGGCGCAGCTCGCTGGACCGGGACGGCTATGTGGCGGGCGTGCAGGCCATCCGGGAGGCCATCGCCGACGGGATCGTCTACCAGGCCAACTTGTGCCGGGTGCTGTCGGCCCCGCTGCCGGCCGGCGCCGACATCGCCGGGCTGGGCGCGCTGCTGGCCCGCGGCAACCCCGCACCGTATGCGATGACGCTGCGGGCGCCCGGCGTCCAGATCGCCTGCGCCTCGCCCGAGCTGTACCTGTCGCGCCAGGGGCGGGTGGTGGAGTCCCGGCCGATCAAGGGGACCGGGCGCACCCGCGCCGACCTGCTGCCCAAGGACCGCGCCGAGAACGTGATGATCGTCGACCTGGTCCGCAACGACCTGGGGCGGGTGGCCGAGATCGGTTCGGTCCAGGTGCCGGCGCTGTGCGCCACCGAGGAGCACCCGGGGCTGGTGCACCTGGTGTCCACGGTGCGGGCGCGCCTGCGGCCGGGCGCCGGCTGGCCGGAGCTGATCGCGGCGACCTTCCCGCCCGGCTCGGTCACCGGCGCCCCCAAATCCAGCGCGCTGACCCTGCTGGAGAAACTCGAACCCGTGCCCCGCGGCCCGTACTGTGGTGCCGTCGGCTGGGTGGACGCCGACGCCCGGCGAGGCGCCCTGGCGGTGGGCATCCGCACCTTCTGGGCGGAGGAGGGCCTGCTGAAGTTCGGCACCGGCGCGGGCATAACGTGGGGCTCTGAGCCCGTCCGGGAGTGGCGCGAGACCGAGCTGAAGGCGGCTCGGCTGTTGGAGGTGGCGGCAGGTGAAGGTCTGGGTCAACGGGAAGCTGCACGACCCTGAGGACGCCCGGGTCTCGGTGTGGGACCACGGGATGCTGGTGGGCGACGGGGTCTTCGAGACCGTCAAGGCGGTGCACGGCGAGCCGTTCGCGCTGAGCCGCCACCTGCGGCGGCTGGCCCGCTCGGCGGCCGGGCTGGGCCTGCCGGAGCCGGACGCCGAGGCGTTGCGGGCCGGCGTGGCCGAGGTGCTGGCCGCCGCCCCCGACTGGCCGCTGGCCCGGATCCGCATCACCTACACCAGCGGACCCGGCCCGCTGGGCTCCGACCGCGGCGCCGAGGGGACCACCGCCACCATCATCGCGGCCGAGCAGAAGCCCTTCCCGCCCACCGCCAAGGTCTGCGTGGTGCCGTGGCGGCGCAACGAGCACGGCGCGCTGGCCGGGCTGAAGACCGTCTCCTACGCCGACAACGTGATCGCGCTGGCGTACGCCAAAAAGCGCGGCGGCGGCGAGGCGATCTTCGGGAACCTGGCCGGCGACCTGTGCGAGGGCACCGGCTCCAACGTCTTCGTGGTCCGCGACGGCCGCCTGATCACCCCGCCGCTGTCGTCCGGCTGCCTGGCCGGGGTCACCCGCGAGCTGGTCCTGGAGTGGTGCGGCGGGGAGGAGGAGAACCTGCCGCTGTCGGAATTCACCTCCGTGTCGGAGGCGTTCTTGACCTCCACCACCCGCGACGTGCAGCCGATCGCCGCCATCGACGACGTCGTGCTGCCGGCCGCGCCGGGCCCGGTGACCGCCAAGGTCATGCAGACCTTCGCCGCCCGCGCCGCCGAGCACTCCGACCCCTGACCGGCCCGGTCGCCGCGCCGGCCCGGAAGGTTACCGATTTGGCACGTTCCGGACGATCTCTTCTGTGTTCATTCCGGTATGGCGACACTTGAGGGGTGCGTGACTTCGACATCCTCGTCATCGGGTCCGGGCCCGGTGGGCAGCGCGCGGCGATCGCCGCGGCCAAACTCGGTCGCCGGGTGGCGATCGTCGACCGGCGGGACATGATCGGCGGTGTCTGCATCAACACCGGCACCATTCCCTCCAAAACCCTCCGCGAGGCCGTGCTGTACCTGACCGGCCTCAACCAGCGCGAGCTGTACGGCCAGAGCTACCGGGTCAAAGAGGAGATCACCGTCGCCGATCTGGGCATGCGCACCCGGCATGTGGTCGGCCGCGAGGTGGACGTGATCCGCAGCCAGCTGGCCCGCAACCGCGTCACCGTGGTGACCGGCACCGCCCGTTTCCTGGACCCGCACACCGTCGAGGTCACCGACGGCGGCGGGCAGCGGCGCGAGCTGACCGCCGACAAGATCGTCATCGCCACCGGCACCCGGCCGGCCCGGCCCGCGTCCGTGGAGTTCGACGATGAGACCATCATCGACTCCGACGGCATCCTGCGCCTGAAACGCATCCCCGACAGCATGGTGGTGGTCGGCGCCGGGGTGATCGGCATCGAGTACGCCTCCATGTTCGCCGCGCTGGGCACCAAGGTCACGGTGGTGGAGCGGCGGGAGCGGATGCTGGAGTTCTGCGATCTGGAGATCGTGGAAGCGCTCAAATACCACCTGCGCGACCTGGCGGTGACCTTCCGGTTCGGGGAGAACGTCAAAGCGGTGGAAAAGCGCCCGGGCGGCGCGATCACCATCCTGGAAAGCGGCAAGCGCATCCCGGCCGACACCGTGATGTACTCGGCCGGACGGCACGGCATGACCGACGACCTGGGGCTGGAGGCCGCGGGGCTGACCGCCGACGAGCGCGGCCGGATCGCCGTGGACGACTGTTATCGCACCGCCGTCCCGCACATCTACGCCGTAGGCGATGTGATCGGTTTCCCCTCGCTGGCCGCCACGTCGATGGAGCAGGGGCGGCTGGCCGCTCACCACGCCTGCGGGGAGCCGGCCGGGGGCATTCACGAGCTGCAGCCCATCGGGATTTACACCATTCCCGAGATCAGCTTCGTGGGGCACACCGAGGACGAGCTGACCGCCGCCAAGATCCCTTTCGAGGTCGGTGTGGCGCGCTACCGGGAGCTGGCGCGCGGGCAGATCATCGGCGATTCCTATGGGATGCTCAAGCTGCTGGTGTCGCCGCTGGACCGTTCCCTGCTGGGGGTGCACGTCTTCGGTACCGGGGCCACCGAGCTGGTTCACATCGGGCAGACCGTGATGGGCTGCGGCGGGACGGTGGACTACCTGGTCGACGCGGTGTTCAACTACCCCACGCTGGCGGAGTCCTACAAGGTGGCGGCGCTGGATGCGATGAACAAGATGCGGCAGATCGCGCTGCTGGACGAGTGAGGACGCACGGTCCCGGCGGCGTCCTTCACCCGGTCAAGACGGCCACAGCAGGTTCTCCAGCTCGGCCTCCATGTCGATGAACTCCGCCTCCCGCCCCGCCGGCACCGCCCGGTAGGTGCGGTGCAGGAATTCCGCCAGCGGCGGCAGCGGCACCTCGAACAGGGCGTCGCCGAAGGGGGAGGACAGCGCGATGTGCACGATGCGGTCGCCGCCGGGCTCGGCGGGCCAGACCTGCACGTCGCCGTCCCCGACCCGGCGCACGATTCCGACCGTGAGCAACTCGCGGGCGAAGATCCATTCCACCGGTTCGTCGTTGCCCACGTAAAAGGACATCCGGATGGCGTACGGATCGTCGGTGGCGTACTCCACCTCGGCGAGCAGCGGAACGGTCGTGCGGTCGGGAACGACGAGCCGGAGGCCAAGCTCGGCTGAGATGGTCCTACTGCTGTCCATGGCCAATCCTTCGAACGTCGGTCCCGCGAGCACGCGGGGCAACCACCGGAGCTGAACTCCCTTTCCACGGATGTCCCCGCGATCTATGACGCGTAACTGCCGGAACTTGTGGGAACATTCCACCTCCAGGGGGTTGTGTGATCTATATCACTTCCCCGAAAACCGGGTTTGACCTGGGCAAACGCCCTGCAGATGGGCGATGGGGACGTGCTGGGGACCCTCCATGGCCGCACCGTGGACCCGCACTGTGAACGTGTTTCAGGCCCCGCCGGTTGCCGGGGCGCGCCCGGCGGCCCGATGCGGCCACCGCCAAAGAATCAGATTCGGCTCAGTGGCGAACTTCGGTCCGATCTTCGGCGTCCTACCGGTGAGTCGTCCGGAATCGACCTTGGGGACACTCCAGGGGGCCGAAGCTCCTCGGTACCCGGTGAGTACGCTGATGAGCATTCCGGACGGGGGCAGGACCGATTCGACCCGCGACAGCCGGGGGAGAGTGCATGGGGTTCGAGGTGGCGATGGACCGTGACGAGAAGCGGCGGGGCGCATCGGAACTGATGGATCAGACCGCCGCAGCCGTCGGAGAGGCCGTCGAGGAAGCCGAAGCGGCCGTGGAGGACGCCACCAGGGCCGTCTCCGGCAGGTTCCATCGCTTCCGCGAATACATCCGCCGCAACCGGCTGCTCAACACCACCTGGCGGATCGGCGTCTTCACCGTCGGGGTGACCGTGCTGCTGGGCGGCCTGGTGATGATGATCACGCCCGGGCCGGGCATGCTGGGCATCATCGTCGGCCTGGCCATCTTGGCCACCGAGTTCGCCTGGGCCAAGCGGGCGCTGCGCCGGGCCCGCGCGGCCGCCGAGAAGGCCAAGGAGAAGGCCCTGGACCCCAGGGCCCGGCGGCGCAACACCATCCTGGGCGTGGCCGGCGGCGTGCTGGTGGGCGCCCTGGTCATCGCCTACCTGGTGATCTACGAGTTCACGCTGCCCTGGAACATCGTCGACTACACGCCCTGGACCAAGGACTGACGTCCCCTACCGCGCCCGCATCATCGTGCGGCGCCCGCCCGGCGCGGGGTGCGCCGGCCGAGTGGCAGAACGCCCCCGCCGGACGCGACCTGGAAGCCTGCCGCTCCGGCGACGTCCTGAGCGACCTCAAGAAGGGCCGCCGCCCCCGGCAGCTGACCGCCCCGCCCGGGGCCGCAGGAGACGCCTGCGGCCCCGGGCCCGGGTCAGCCCACGTAGTCGTCGAACTGCACGGTGAACCGGTGCTTGCTGGACGGCAGGGCCGGCACCACCAGCACATCCAGCGCGCCGGAGCCGCCGCGCGGCCGGGAGACCACCGGGATCGGCCGGCCCGCGGCGCTCGCCGGGATGAACACGTCCACGCCGGTCAGGAACGGCTGCTCGAAGAAGGACGGGATCGGGGCGCTCAGATCGGTGACCCCGTCGCGGCCGGCGTCATAGGCGAAGATCCCGATCACCCGCTTGGTGCGCGGCGCGTTGGCCGCGTTCAGCACCTGCCGGCCGTTGATCCACAGCGCGTCGCCGCCCGCCCCCTGGTCGCCCCACCATTCCCGCTGCCGGTTGATCACCAGGCTGACGTGCCGGTCACCGGTCTCCACCCGGCCGGAGACCCCCTCGCCCGGACGGCTCGTCAGCACGCGGACCAGGGCGTCCGAACGCCGGAACGGCTGGAAGTAGGTGTGGTGCACGGTGCCCTCGTCCCAGATCACCGCGAATTCATAGTGGGCGCCGCCGCGTCCCAGGAACGGACCCCACCGCCCGTCCGGGCCGATCCGGTAGGCCGCCAGCGGCCGGCGGGTCTTGCGCGCACCGGTGCGCGGGTCCACCTCGAAGATCTCCATGCGCGCCCCGTCGGCTCCCACATTGCTGGGGAACAGCACCGTGCGTCCCGACAGCCGCACCACCGCCTCCGGGACGATCGCCGTGGTGCGCGGGGCCCGCCCGGTGAAGAACTCAAAGAACGCCGCGAAGGTCTTCGCCGAGGTGACGACCTCGGTGTGGGCCTGGTCGGGGAAGTAGACGTTCTTTGCCCCGCCGATCCGCCGTTCGGGCGAGCCCTCGCCCCATACCGCCAGCGTCGGCACGCCGCCCGGCTGGTCGGGCGAGGTCGCCCCGTCGAGGTTGACATAGTGGGCGACCTTGGCGGCCCGCTCCGGCGAGCTGCGCAGGTAGGCCTGCATCAAGGCGGTCCCCAGCGAGTGCGCCAGCAGATCGACCTTGTCGGCCCCCGACTTCTTCAGCAGCCGGTCGATCCGCCGGTCCAGCCCCGCATAGACCTGCTCGGGGGTGTTGACCTCGAACAGCGAGTCGTACTCGTGGGCCTCGATCAGGTCGGCCCGGTACCCGTTGCCGGTCAGCCGCCGGGCCTGCGTTTCGAACTGGCCGCCCGATCCGCTGAAGCCGTGGACGAAGATCACCGGCCTGTGCCGGTGGGTCGCACCGTGCCCCGGCGGCGCCGCCATCGCGCTCGCCACAACTGCCATCGCCATCACGGCGAGAAGTCTTCGCACCAGCACGCGCGCCTCCCTTGCCCCGCCGGGGCCGGATCTCCCCGGTCGGCAGTCAGCGTCCGTGCCTGATCACCGTGAGTCAACACTTCGGCCTACCGTCTGTGACGGCGCCAATGCGAGGCGCTCGGCGGCGTGCGCCGCGCACAACGCCGGCCGGCTCGTTCAGGGCCGGCGGACGCGGCGGCCGCTGATGCTGGTGGGGGTCAGCCGGAAGTGGGCCTCCCGCTCGCCCTCGGGCCAGGACTCCACCTGCGGGGCCGCCGCGCTCTCCTCCTCGGACATGCGGTGGGCACCGCCGCGGAGCATCACGCTCCACCCCTCCCGCGCGGCCTCGTCGATCCGCACCACGCCGAAGGCGATGCGCAGCCCCGTTCCGTGCGGCATCGCCGTCAGGCTCCGGTTCAGCCGCCCGCCCAGGGAGGTGTGGAAGACCACCGACTCCCCGTCCAGCACGTAGTTGACCGGGATGAGGGCCGGTCCCTCCCCGTCGTCGAAGGCCACCAGCCCGATCCCGCCCGGGGCGATCAGCCGCAGGCACTCTTGGCGGTCCAGCTCCTCCAGCACCCGCTTGGACGTCGCACCGGACCCGGCGGCGTCATCCATGGGCCCACCTCCGCACATCGCGCGCATTCCGACAGCACGATCAAACACCCACGCCCCTGCCCGCCGCACCGCGATCTGCACCACCGAACCTTTTCGCCGCGTCGTCTCCGCAGCGCGGGGACGGGATCCTTGCGGTCAGGGGCGATGCGATGACCTGGGAAGGCACGGGTATCGGCGCCTGGTGCCACGGGAGCACCGCACATCGCTCACGCGCCGGTGCGCGCTCTTTGAAGGGGAGGAAACGCCACGCCCCCGTCCGCCGGCGGGACGGGGGCGTGCGTCTGCCTTGGCAGGCGATGAGGCGGGCGTTCCCGGCTTCTCCGGACGCCCGGTCACGAAGGGCTCACCGGTTGAGAGCGCCCAGGTCGACGGGCAGCTGGGCGCCGGTGATGTACTTGCTCTCGTCGGAGGCCAGGAAGGCGACCATGTTGGCGATGTCCTCGGGCTCGACCATCTGGTAGGGCAGGGCCGGCATGTAGATGGGCGCGAGCATGGGCGACTGGGCCAAAAAGTCCCGCATCGAGTCGTCGGTCATGCCCGTGCGGACCCCGTGCGGGTGGATCGTGTTGACCCTGATGTCGTGCTCGGCCAGCTCGTTGGCCAGCGTCTTGGCCAGCCCCACCACCCCGTGCTTGGCGGCGGCGTAGTGGGCCAGGAAGGGCAGCCCCTTCAGGCCCGCCACCGAGCTGATGATGATGACCGACCCGCCCTGCTTCTGCTCAAGGAGCACCGGCACGGTGGCCTTGACCGTCTTCCACACCCCCGTGAGGTTGATGTCGATCAGGTCCTGCCACTGCTCCTCGTCCAGCTCCCAGGTGCGCCCGTAGTTGACGATCCCGGCGTTGGCCACCACCACATCCAGCCGCCCGAACTGAGCGACCCCTTCCCGGACCACCGCCTCCAGCTCGTCCAGCTTCCGCACGTCCGCCTTGCGGGCCAGCACCCGCCGCCCCTGCTGCTCCACCAGCTTGGCGGTCTCGTCCAGATCGGCCTGCGTGGCCGCCGGGTACTTGACGTACCGGCTGGGGTTGTCGACGAGGTCGATCGCGATGATGTCGGCCCCCTCGGCGGCGAGCCGGACGGCCTCGGCCCGCCCCTGCCCGCGCGCGGCCCCGGTGATGAAGGCGACCTTGCCCGCCAGACGCCCCATGGACTACCTCCCCATCGATACAGACCGGGCAAGCCGACCCGCAAAGCCTTTCAGAGCAGCGCGGACACCTGCAAAAAGGCCGCCCGGTGAACGGCCCGGCCATGATGGCACTCAGTGCCAAAGGTGAGCAAGAACATCCTCTCCGTCTTGCAAGATGTACTTTCGCGAGTTCCGCAAGTCCTGCTCGCTGTGACTATCAGAGCGCCGCCGCTGTCGGAGAAGCAGCGTTTCAAGGACGCGAGCGCAACTCGTTGAACGCCGTTCGTCCCCGGCAGTGCCGGAAGGCCGGCCCGGTGGCTCGAAGCGAGGGGAGCGGGTGGGGCGCGGCTTGGTCTTCTGCACCCGCACCGGCGATCCTCTCGACGCTGCAAACGTCCGGCGAGCGTTCCGGGTGATCACCTGTAAGGCGGGCGTCGGTGAGAACTGGACGCCCCACAAGCTCCGTCACTCGTTCGTGCCGATCGTGAGTGACAGCGGCATGCCCCTGGAGACCATCGCCGACCTCATCGGCCACGCCGGCGCGGCCCATGACCGAGAAGATCCATCACCATCGGCTCAGGGCCCGTCATCACCGAGGGCGCCGAGACCATGAACACGGTCTTCGCCCGAAGCCGGTCCGTGTGACCGTCGTGACGACGGCCCCGGACGACCTCCAAGATCGAAAAAGGCCCCGGAGCTTGACTCCGAGACCTTCGATGAGCTGCGTAAGCGCTGGTGGGCGATACTGGGTTCGAACCAGTGACCTCTTCGGTGTGAATCAACCCAAGCCGCGTTTGACCAGGTCAAAGGGATTTCTTCCGCCCGGTAGGCATCCCTGAGCGTCCACTGATGTCCGCTGCGGTGCGCTCCTGTTGTCAGGCAGTGCGTCAGGCATCCCGACGGAAGACGAGTCCATGAACGGCCGCAGGAGAAGTTCTCATCTGCGCTGGCTCTTGCTAGCCATCCGATCCTGGTGATGCAACGCGACCTGGATGAGAGCCTGGCGGCGGGTCTTGTAGGTACCTGTGAAGGGTACCTTGACCCCGTAGGCGGTGAAGGCTTCCCACACGCTGGTGAACCCCTTTTTGGCAGCATGGCCGATCCGCTCGCCCTGGTAGACCAGGTAGTAGCGGCCGGTGCCGGGCCACTCGGCCATCTGGTAACCCTCGCCGAACTCCGGCACTGGCCTCAGCCGTCGCTCGAACTCGGCCTGCTCGGCCGCGGCCTGCTCCTCCCACTCGCGCTCTCGCCGTTCCTGCTCACTTTCCGTCACGGATACCGGGTTTTCGTCACGCACGGGCGGGACGGCAGCCGATCTCGAGACCGTCCTGGCGGGGAACGGTGCGACCGACACCCTCACGGGTTCAGAGTTTTCGTCACGATCGCTGCGACGGGTCCGGGCGCGGCCGAGACCCTCGGCCCGCCGCTCCAGCTCGGCCCGCAGCTCGCGCAGCGCCGCCTCTACGCGCGGCCGGTCAGCGCCGTAGCGGTCCAGCGCCTCCCACCCGTCCGCAAGGGCGGTCTCAAGGATCAACCCGGCGTGGAAAGCCGCCAGCCGGGCGGCCTGGCGGCTGTTCATCCCTCCACCCGGCCGCTGTTCGGCTTTGCGGACCCGGTAAGCCTTGGCCTGACAGGAGCGGGAGCAGTAGACCGCCGGGCGGCCCCGCTTCCGGGTGGGCACCGGCTCTCCGCATACCGCACATGCCCTCATCACACCACCCATTTTCGTCACGCAAGACGACATCATGTCCGTGACGGAAATGCTACGTCTCCACTGTGACGAAATCAAGTATTCCGTGACGAAATTGCGGCTGAACGTTCGGCGTCCTGATGGAACAGGGTCCGTGTGCCCTGCACACGCAGTTCGCCCTGCCTGATCTTCCCGTCTGCCGTCGTCCCACCCTCCGGGGAGCGGGCCAGGGCCAGGGCGTGAAGGTGGAGCTCCCCACTGGAAGAACGACCTTCGCGCCCTGGCCCTGGTCTGCTCGGCTCTGCCTGGGACGGCGGTGGACGGGACGATCAGGCTTCCGCCCCAGCCACGGACTTCCGATGCCCGAGAAGGCGATCATCCCGGAGCCGGAGTGCCCCCGCCGGAGGCATGTCCTACCTCAGCCGCCGATTCTGCCGCGCCTGGCCCGTCTTGCTCTCGCGCAGGGACGAGCGTTGCCGGCGCCGAAGGCGCGGGGCGGTGCTGCGACGGGCGGGACCGGCCCGCAGAGGCCGCAGCCCGCCCGGCGCGGGCACCGGCCCCTCACGCCCGTCGCAGCCCGCCCCCGCACCGGCCCGGCCGCCGGTCCGCGCGATGCCGCCCGGCTCCGACGCGCAAGCGTCGGCTTGATGACGTATGGAAATTTGGCACAGCTCGGCCTGCCCCTAGACGAGGTTGGTCCCGTCGTGTTCTCGGATGGCGACTTGGCCTGTTTTCAGGGCGTCCAGCACTCGGACGGCGAAAGCTTCGACAACGAGGGCTCGCACCTCATCGGGCGTCGCCCAGCGGAACTCTGTGACCTCAGGGTTCGTCGTGAGCTCCCCGCCGATGGCTTCGCAGCGGAAGACCAGGGCCACTACTCCGCGCTTCATGTTCTTGTAGACCCCGGTCAACGCCACGGGATCGACCTCTAGTCCGGTCTCCTCTCGGACTTCTCGGCGGAGGCCGTCATGGATCGACTCGCTGAGTTCCAGCACACCGCCTGGCGGCTCCCAGCGTCCGGTGTCGCGTCGCCGGATCAGCAGGGCGCGGTTCTGCTCATCTGCGATCACCCCGGCGACGCTGACTGAGTGACGTGGCAGGTCAGCGGGTGTCATGGCCTGATGTCACTGCTGTTTGCCACCCCGTGTGGAGGCTCGAAGCTCGTGGTAGCTGGCGGCGAACGGAGACCACCAGGCGTTGGGATCGCCGGAGATGATGGCTTGGGCCAGTTTCTTGGCGGATTCCGTGCGAAGCGCCGCGATCGAGGTCTCTTGCCACGGCTGGGTGGGATGCCCCTGCGCCTGGTATTCGACTGCCTGAAGCAAGGTTTCGATCTTGTCGGCGTCCTTAGCCACGCGAGCCTCTAGAGTCTCGGCGGCCTCGTACTCGGCGATGAGGTCCTGAATGACCTTGGCCACTTCGTCGGGCATTCCGGCGGTCTGGTGAGCGGTGACTGCCTGCGGGGTGGCGGTGCGCACGTAGGCGCGGCCCACGCTCGGGACGTCGCCGATGCGTGTTTCGTGGGCGTCGTGAAGCAGGCACAAAGCCGCGGTGCGTCCCACGTCGGCGCCTTCGAGGGCGGCCAGGACGATGCCCACCATGCCGACGCGGGCGGAGTGCTCGGCCACGCTCTCGGGGTTGGCGATGCGCAGCAGCAACCACCCGGCCCGCGGTAGCTGCTTCAGATGCCCCATCTCGTGCAGGAACGCGGCCACGCCGGCCAGCGGGTGCTTGGCATCGGCCGAGGTGGGCAGCTTGGCCTGCTCGCGGACATACACCCCTGAACCGACGCGGCTGTCCACCCAGCCCTCCTCCCGAAGACTCCGGATCGCGTTCTGCACGGTCATCCGCGCGACTCCGAAGTATTCGGCGAGTTCATGAGTGCTCGGGAGCTGAGCCCCGGGCTCGATCTCGCCGGTAAGGATCGCGGCGCGGATGCTCGCGGCGATCTGGACGCTTGCTGGCCGCTTGTCGGCCGGATCGATCGGCTGCATGGTTCCCACCCTATCGGCCTAGGCAGGTACCTTGACCGACCTACCTAGGCCAGTTTAAACTCGGCCTAGGTCGATTGAGTATCGACCTAGCACGCTTAGTGCTGACATCCGTGGGCCTCGCGATCAAGGAGTCAGGACCCATGAGAAGGATCCCGGTGGATGTGCGCGGGCTGGAGTTCCGTGCCGTGGATGACATCGCGCCGAAGCTGAAGAACCGGCAGACGGGCGAGGTGAAGACGAACGCGGCCGGTGTGCCGGTGTATGAGCTGATGGTGACGGTGAAGGGCGAGGGCCGTCGGGCGGAGCTGATGTCGGTGTCGCTGCCGACGCACACGCCGCCGGACGTGCGGGCCGGCCAGCTCGTCCGGTTCGAGGGGCTGACGGGCTTCTTCTGGGAGTCCGCGGGCCGGGCCGGGGTGTCGTTCTCGGCGGTGGCGGTCGAGCCGGTTCCTGAAGGAGCGGCGGTCTGATGGACGGGCGTGCCCGGCGGGAGGCGCCATCGCATCGGGAGAAGGGGTGTCCGTCCTGGTGCGTGATCGACCACGACGAGCCCATATTGTGGGTGAATGGCCGCCGACCGGTGACGCTGAAGGTCCACAGCTCCGAGTCCTGGTGGACCAGCGCCGATGTCAGGGTGTCGCTGTCACAACCCCCCACGGAAGAGGCGCGTGTGGTCGTGGCTCCCTGGCTGGGGAACGCCGTGAGCCTGGGAGTTGAACAGGCGCGGGTGCTGGTCAGGGTGCTGAAGCGTGAAGGGGCGCGTGAGCTGGCTGACCTGATCGTTCAGGCCCTGGCTTGCCTGGATGGGCAGCAGGAGGCCTTGCTCGGCCTTAGCTGATTCGAGCCTTGACTAAGCGGCGGTCGGATGCCTGCCAGCGTTGCTGCCGCTTGGGTTCTCACTCACCCGTGGAAGGTCCCCGGGGCGGGCCGTGAAGTGCCTGCCAGCATCACCCGCCCCGGGGCTCACTCACCCGCAGAAGGTCTCCCCTTCTGCAAGCAACCTCGCAAGGAGGTGTGTTCAGTATGGCGGAGTTCACCGCGGCCGAGTACGTCATCGCGGCGACGCCGGTGGTGACGGCGGCCGGTGGGCTGGCGTGGGCTCGGTGGGCGCCGCGTTCGTTCTGGTACGGCGTGGGTTGTCCGCTCAAGGCCGTCCAGGTGTATGGGACGTGGCGGCATGTGGCGTCCGGGTGCGGGTTGACTCGGCGGCGTCGTCGGCTCCGGTGGAGCACCGGGCTCTTTCCCGAGTCGAGCGGGGTGATCCGGCTGCGGCGCACGCTGGGCCGGGTCGATGTGGAGAAGGCGCCCCGGCTGGGGCTGATCCGGCCGACTGCGCAGGGATTCCGGGTGTCGTTGCGGCTGCGGGACGGTCAGACGCCCGATGATGTGCGGGCCGTGCTCGATCGGCTGGCGCATGCGTGGCGGGTGCATTCGGTGCGGGTGCATTCGTGGCGGCCAGGCCGGGTGACGCTGCTGGCCACCGGCGCTGACCCGCTGGTGGAGGTGGAGCTGGCGGAGTTGTCGGCGGGGCTGCTGCGGGTCACGCCGGCGGTGTTGGAGACCGGTGAGCCGTTCGTGGTCGATTTCCGCCAGGTGCCGCACTGGCTGATCGTGGGGGCGACCAACTCCGGCAAGTCCACCCTGATCAGTGCCTTGGTCATGGGGTTGGCTCCGCAGCTCGCCTCCGGTGAGCCGCTGACCGGGGACCCGGCCGATCATGCGGGCCTGGGTGTGGCGCTGGTCGGTTTCGACCTCAAGGGCGGGGTGGAGTTCACCCCGTATGCGGCGCGGATGTCGGCGCTGGCCACTGAGCGGGCCGAGTGTTTGCGGCTGCTGGAACAGCTCATCGACATCATCCGGGCGCGGATGGCGCTGTGCCGGCGGTACCGGGCTCGGGACATCTGGCATGAGCGCATCCCGCCCGCGGTGCGGCCGACTCCGATCGTGGTGCTGATCGATGAGATCGCCGAGCTGTTTTTGATGGCGGACAAGTCCCACAAGGATGAGGTGGCCAGGACGGCTACGGCGCTGCTGCGGATCGCGCAGATCGCCCGGGCGTTCGGGGTGTACCTGGTGGTGTGCGGTCAGCGGGTCGGCTCGGACCTGGGACCGGGGGTGACCGCGCTGCGCTCCCAGCTTTCGGGGCGGATCTGCCATCGGGTCAACGATGAAGCCACGGCGGAGATGACGCTGGGCGATATGGACCGGGCCGCGCTGCACGCCGCCCGGCAGATCCCGCCGAGCATGCCCGGGGTGGCCGTGGTGATCGGCTCGGACGGCCGTTGGCACCGTGCCCGCTCGGTCTACCGCTCCGAGGAGCAGGCCGAAGCCGCCGCCGCTTTCTACGCGCCGCTCGCACCGCACTGGAAGACCCTGCTCGCCGAGATCGACGCCGCCGGCGCCTTGCCCGACCTGGATGCGGTCGATCCGGCCTATGCCACCGTCCTGTGAGCCGGCCTGGAAGCGAGGGACATTCCATGTCTCGGCTGCGTCGCCTGCCCGGTCTGCTGCTGGATTCCGGCCCGGTGCTGGTGCTGGCCGCGATCGCGGCGGCCGGTTCGTTCACCCACATCCGCGACACCGCCGCTGAACACGGCCAGCACGGTTGGATGGCGTGGGCGATCGCGGTCTGCATCGACCTGACCTGCGTCATGGCCGCCCGGGAACGGCAGCGTGACAAGCGCCTGGGCCGGACCACCGCCGCCCTGTCGTGGCCTACCTGCGTGCTGGTCGGCGGCATCTTGTTGTCGCTGGCGGCGAACCTGGCCCAGGCCGAACCTACCCCCTGGGGCTGGGTGATGGCGGCCACTCCGGCGGTGGCGTTCTTGGTGGCGGTCTCGATGCTGGAACGCCGCGCCGCCCACGCCTCCGCCTCGGCCTGCGACACCGAACCCGCAAAGGCCGAACCCGCCGACCTGGGCGCGGTCGATGTCGTCGCCGTCCCGGACCGGGCGACCGGCGGTGACCGGCCGTCTTCTCGTCCCCAGATCGGTCCCGAGGTCCGTCCTCAGGTCGGTCCCGCATCGGACCCGGTTCCTCCTGCTCTGGCAGCTCAGTCCAAGGACGGGTCGTCCTCGGCCCCGTCCCCGGCTCGTCCCGCCGGGCCTGGGCCGTCTCCGGCGCTGATCAACTACGCCCGGCAGATCGCCGACGCCTATCAAGCCCAGCACGGCAAACCGATCACCCGTGACCAACTGCGGGCACGGCTGCGGGTCGGCACCGACCTGGCCAGCGCCCTGCTCCGCGAGATCCGCACCGAACCCGCCTGACCCCAAGGAGGTCGCCCGCTGTGGCACTCCATGACCTGACCTGCCCGACCTGCAACACCAAACGAGCCGGCGACGGCGCCCGGTGCGGCGCCTGCACGGCCAAGCCCCGTTCCCGCTTCTTCTCCCGCTGGCACTGACCGGCGGTAACGCCCCAGGAAAGGAGCAGTCTCCACCATGACCGACGACCGGGAGTGTCAGGCAGAGTTCATCGACGGTTCGTGGACCTACTGCGGGTGCCCTGAGTGCGAGGACCGCGAGGCCGACGACCACGACCGTGACGTTGAGTTCGGCGCCTTCTAACAGCTCCTGATCCCTCCGTACGGCCGACATGCCTGCCAGCACCTTGCCGCCCTGTCCCTTCACTCACCCGACAGAAAGGAACCCCATGAGCGAACGCGTCTGCTCCGACTGCGGCGGTTTCGCCCGGGTCTACACCAGCAGCGGTCTTGTCTCCTGCTCGGCCTGCCAGGGCCGCGGCACCGTTCCCAACTCCTGATCTCGCGCTGTGGGCGGGGTGGTCTCAACGCCTGCCAGCACCGGCCACCCCGCCCGGTCCTCACTCACCCTCCGCGACCTACGAGGAGACTGCTGTGCCTTCTTGTGCGCTTATCCGTCCGGGCCGCGCCAGGGCCGCTCAGGAGGTCCGGTGAGCGCTTCAGCTTCGGTGGCTGATGTGATCGGGCCGGTGCTGCGGGACCTGACCCGGCGGTCCCCGGCCGACCTGCGGCGGTGGATCGATCAAGTCACCAACCTGCGCGGCTGCCGGGACCCGGTCCGGCTCGCCGGTGAGTCGATGACGGTGGATGCGGCCACGGGGGAGGTGCTGTCGCACTACTCCACGGCACGGGAACCGCACGGGCATCTGATGGTGCGGTGCAAGAACCGGCGGGCCTCCCGCTGCCCGGCCTGTTCCAAGGAGTACCGGGCCGACACCTATCACCTGATCAAAGCCGGGATGAGCGGTGGAGACAAAGGCGTGCCCGGCTCTATCGCCGCCCATCCTCGGGTGCTGGTCACCTTGACCGCTCCGTCGTTCGGGGCCGTGCACCGGGGGCCGGGCAAAAACGGTCGGCTCCAGGTTTGTCATCCTCGGCGCAACGGCCCGGCCTGCTGGATGCGGCATGCCGCCGATGACCCGTTGATCGGACAGCCGCTGGAGCCGGACGCCTATGACTACGCCGGCCATGTGGTCTGGAACGCCCACGCCGGGGCGTTGTGGCGGCGGTTCACCACTTATCTGCGGCGGCACCTGGCGGCGGCCGCCGGGATGACTCAGCGGGCCTTCAACGAGGTGGTGAAGGTCTCCTTCGCCAAGGTCGCCGAGTATCAGGCGCGCGGCCTGGTCCACTTCCATGCGGTGATCCGGCTGGACGGCCGTAGCGAGGATCCGGACGCTTGGCCGCCTCCTCCGGCCTGGGCGACGGTGGGCCTGCTGTGCGCGGCCGTCCGCTCGGCCGCTGCGGCGGTGCGGCTGGAGGTGCCGGTGCCCAGCCTGGGCCGCACCTTCCGCCTCCGCTTCGGCGCTCAGGTCGATGCGCGGCCCATCGGCGCCTTCGGGGACGGCTCCCAGCTCACCGATCAGGCCGTGGCCGGTTACATCGCCAAGTACGCCACCAAAGCCGCCGAGAACACCGGCACCCTGGATCGGCGCGTCTCTCAGACGGACCTGCCACGGCTGGAACAGCAGGGCGTGACCGCGCATGCCGCCCGGCTGATCCGTACCTGCTGGCAGTTGGGCGACATCAGCGCCCATCCCGAACTGGCCGCCGCCAAGCTCCGCAAGTGGGCTCACATGCTGGGCTTTCGCGGCCACTTCGCCACCAAGTCCCGCCGCTACTCCACCACCCTAGGCCATCTGCGCCGTGTCCGCGCCGACTACGTCCGGCGCCTGCTGGGCCGTCCCGACCCGGAAGAGGACACGGTGCTCGTTCTTGCGCACTGGCGCTTTGCCGGCCAGGGCTTCACCGCCGGTGAAGCCGCGCTCGCAGAAGTGCTCAGCTCCCATCCCCCCGGTCGAAAGGAGACAGCGCATGGAAGATGAGCCGCTGCTGTACACCGTCCCGGCCGCCGCACGCCTGCTCGGCCTGGGCCGCAGCAAGACCTATGAGCTGATCCGCTCCGGGCGTATCCGCTCGGTCCGCATCGACGGCTGCCGCCGCATCCCCCGGGCCGCGCTGGAAGAGTTCATCGCGGGACTGGAGGGCTGATGACCAAGCGTCGTCCTCGCGGTGACGGCGGCCTGCGGTGGAGCGAGAAGCGGCAGCGCTGGATCGCCGAGGTCACCATCGGCTACACCCCGGACGGCAGGCGCATCGTCCGCTCGGCCAGCGACAAGAGCAAGTCCCGGGCGTTGAAGAAGCTTCACGAGAAGCTACGCGAACGAGCCGAAGGGCTACCCAGCGAAGACTCCCGGTACACCGTCGCTCAGGCCGTTGAGGACTGGCTTCAGTACGGGTTGAACGGCAGGGCTCCCAGCACGGTGGAGACCAAGACCATCCTTGCCAGGAAGCACATCATCCCGGAGCTGGGCGCCCGGAAGCTGCGGGAGCTGTCGGCGGAAGACGTCGACGTGTGGTTGAGCCGCAAGTCCAAGCAGGTCAGTACCCGAACGCTTCAGGAACTCCGCTCGATCCTCAAGCGGGCCGTGGCGCGGGCTCAGGCTCGGGACAAGGTGAAACGGAACGTCGTGCTGTTGTGCGAGCTTCCCAAGGGCCGCCCCGGCCGGCCGTCCAAGTCGCTGACGGTGGAGCAGGCCGAAGCGGTGTTGGAGGCCGCGGAGAGCGCCCGTCCCTGGCTTCGGGCGTACGTGGTGCTGTCCCTGCTGACCGGTGCGCGTACCGAGGAACTTCGGGGGCTCACCTGGTCTCACGTGATCGCCTATGACGCACGGCGCCGGGAGTGGCGGCCGGTCGGCGTGGCGGGCTGGGAGCATGAGGAGTTCGCGGTTCACCTGTGGCGGTCGGTGCGGGTCGGCGGCGACACCAAGACGGCCAAGTCGCGGCGGACCCTCAAGCTTCCGCAACGCTGCGTCGCCGCCCTGGCCGCGCTGTGGGATCACACTCGCGAGGAACGGGCGGCCCGGCCGGACGGCGGCTTGGTGTTCGCCACTCGTACCGGCGGCCCGCTCAGTGCCGGCAACGTCCGGCGGGAGTTCCGGCGTGTGATCGCTCGCGCGGGGCTGGTCGCCGCCGAGTGGACTCCTCGGGAGATGCGGCACAGCTTCGTGTCGGTGCTGTCGGACAGCGGCGTGCCCTTGGAACACATCTCCCGCCTGGTCGGCCACAACGGCACGACGGTCACGGAGAAGGTGTACCGCCAGCAGATCCGGCCCGTCATGGAAGAGGGCGCGATCGCGATGGACCGCATCTTCCCGGAGGGCGGACGGGCCACTTAGTCAGGCAGTCAGTCAGGCACCCGGCCGGATCGAGCTTCACGGAACGGCAGAGGCCGGTCCCTCATCCCCTGGAACCGGCCTCTGACCTGTAGAAACACCGTGTGGGCGATACTGGGTTCGAACCAGTGACCTCTTCGGTGTGAACGAAGCGCTCTC